>Ga0307427_1000005_pt1 | contig 265500 bp, 262 predicted proteins | sample SalMarWE160190MG_FD_202162 | JGI IMG/M metagenome (GOLD analysis project Ga0307427, IMG submission 202162) | Salt marsh sediment microbial communities from the Plum Island Ecosystem LTER, Massachusetts, United States - WE1603-190 | ecosystem: Environmental > Aquatic > Marine > Intertidal zone...
CAACTTTGGCAGAGCCCTTGGCAACTATGTTACCACTCTGGTCATAATAGTTGCCAGAGTTATCTTTCAGGTAGAAGGACGCGCTGGTAACCTCACCAACAAAGTTTTTGGTCAGACTGATTGTTCCTTCTAGCTGTGTATTGGTTGCAGTAACACTAACAGTCAAATCAGGAGTGCTCTCAGTTATGGTATAAGTAGGCTCGGGGCTAAAGCTTGAGCTGTAGCCACTAATAGGATCTTCCTCGATGGTAAAGGGGGTATCTAAAGGAAGTCCTACCCAAGATACAACTTCTCCATTTGTATCAACATCAACTTTGGCAGAGCCCTTGGCAACTATGTTACCACTCTGGTCATAATAGTTGCCAGAGTTATCTTTCAGGTAGAAGGACGCGCTGGTAACCTCACCAACAAAGTTTTTGGTCAGACTGATTGTTCCAAGCTTATAGTTTCTAACACAATAACAAAAACTTCCATAATGATAATCATGGCAATTATTATAATAAATATGTTCTATATGTTCCCAACTACCTGTATAACCACTGGGTGGTGTAACTTCAGTTATTTTATAATATCCTTGATGGTCATAATATTGACCGTCATCGAAAGGCGCAGGAAAATATGCATAGCCTTCACTATCTGTAATTCTTTCGTTCGTTCCGTTCGGACTAAGAAGCCAATCAGGAACATCCCATGGCCCAGCGTCACTAGTCGCTGAATATTCTATTTTAAATACAGCACCTTGTAAAGGTGCGCTACTTCCTTCTAAACAATAATATTTATATACCCTAAATCGGGAGTGGCAATCAGTAAAACTTAAGACTTCAAGTAAATTTCCTTCTGCATCTGTAATTTGAACCAGATAATTCTTACCTATTAGATCAACACTATATCCATCATAGGTAAAATTCCCATTCTCATCGGCAGTTATATGAATTTCATCAACCAGAGAACCATCAGGCCTTATTATCTTAATAATAAGCTCCTGATAAGGCTCATAGCCGCTCCCGCTTATTACAACCTGCTCACCATAGGTATAATCATCTTTATCGGTTGTGGTTTTCAAGATAATGTTATTTTCATAAAGAGGGCTATCTTCGAGTATTGTGAAATCCAGCTTATCCTTATCAGCAAACTCGGGGTCAATCGATACGTCGTTCTCGCCAGGTTCTATTCCCTGATAATCTGTTCCATTTCCATATACATCATTGTAGTCAACTACTACATTATCCCTGGTATCATCAACTATAATTCCTTCATCATTAAAAGCTATAATATTATGCTTAATATTTGCATCATCAGAAGATATAACCACACCTTTCTCATTATCTACTATTATGTTGTTCTGGATATTAAGCCCTGAGTCCATTGTTACATCAATAGCAGCTCCGTTACCCGAGAAAGTATTATCAACTATATCAATATCTGTTACATCTTCATTATCAATATAAATGGCGCTCTCGAGATAATTTATAAAAGTAAAGTTATAAAAACCAATATAACTTAAAGGAGAACTGTAATAAAAAGCATAATCAAGTGTTGACTGTCCATCGAATATAACATCATCGTATGCAATAAATTTTATAGAAAGGTCTTCCGTGACATCTTCGGTTGTATTCACATCTTCATTTTCTTCAGGAAGGCTCTCTTCGCTATTTTCACTTTCATTTGTAATTTCTTCTTCAACTTCGGTCTCTATGGTAACTCCCTCGGTACCTGTTCCGATACCATCCAGATTTACACTGTTATTATATGTTCCAGGCAGAAAATAAAGTACATCACCATTAACCGTATGAGTCAGTGCTTCATCTACGGTAAACGGACTATCAATAGTGCCTGTACCTTCTCCTGCCGCATCTGATGATACCCAGTATTCTGTGGTAGCAGAATTATAATCTGATACATGAACCGTGGTTTCACTGCTATAAGCATTTCCATTTGAATCAATTATATTCAGAGAAAGAGTGTAATTACCATCACTTGCATATGCATGCTGGGGGTTCTGCGACGATGAAGATGAGCCATCACCAAAATCCCAGAAGTACTGGAATGGGTCTATACCCTCAATTGATGCGCTAAAAGTTGTCACCTGGCCTGCAGGAACATATCCATTTTCATCGACCGAAAAACTGATGTCAATCTTAGCTTCTAAGGCTCCGTCTGTTTCAGGTTCTTCTGGTGCCAGTTCAGAATTTATATTTATTACTTCTTCTCCATCTCCATCAGTTTCTTCATCTTCAGGGAGTGGTTCTTCACCAGAAGTAGTTTCATCTTCGGAACTCAGCTCTTCTTCAGGAGTTTCCTCAACTGATACTTCATCTTCACTGGATGATTCTTCAACTGACGCTACGTCTTCGGTGGGGTTATTTTCTTCTGCGACTTCTTCGGATAAATCTTCATTATCTCCTTCTGTTTCTTCAATTGCTTCTCCAAGAGTAGCCTCATCTTCAGGAGTTTCCTCATCTGATATCTCGACTTCACCTGTTGATTCTTCATCTGAAGCTTCATCTTCAGGGAGTGTCTCTTCTCCAGGAGTAGCCTCATCTTCGGAGCTCAGCTCTTCTTCAGGAGTTTCCTCAACTGATACTTCATCTTCACTGGATGATTCTTCATCTGAAGCTTGATAATCACCGGCTGACTCTTCGTCAGGGTTAGTTTCTTCGGTATCTTCTATATCTATTGTGTCATCTTCTTCGGATAATTCTTCATCATCTTCCTCTGTTTCTTTATCTTCTAACAGTTTTGCTTCATATACCTCAAGCTCTGCTCTGGCTTTTTCTAATTCTGCCTGTTTTTTAATTAGATTTTCATTTTTTTCATTTAGAACTTTTTCAGAATACTGTAAACTGGCATTTGCTTCGTCTGCTGCACCTTTAGCTCTATTATACTCGTCCTTTGCCTTATCCAGTTCACTCTGCAGTGCCTGTAAATTAGAATTAGCTTCATCGTATTTAGCCGAAATCGACGCCAGTTCTGCATTTGCCTTTTCTACTACCGCTTGTGCGCTGCTTATTTCTTCTTCACTTCCAGATTCCTTCATCCTGTTATAAAATGAAGCCGCTTCATCTGCAGCTGCTGTGGCAAAAATTAAACTTTCTTTTATTTTCTCTACTTCCGGAAGAGTGTTTTTATAGTTACCTTCAGAAATAGATAAGTTCTGTTTTGCTACATCCAGAGCTACCACAGCTTCTGCTGCCGCAGATTTTACCGGTGCCAGCTCGCTTTCAGCTTTACTAACTTCTACTTTTGCAGCTTCAAATTCCAATTGAACTCTCTGATATTCCTCTTTTAAATCTTTTTCAGAGCTACCAAAAACAATGCTTATAGGAATAAGAAACGATAATAAAGCAAACATTAGAAGATATATCATAGTGTTTTTAATTATTTTATTTTTTCTAAAAATCATTTTTCACTCTTCCTTATGCTTATTTTTTAATAAATCAAGTTTTTCCATTTTCCCTTATAAAAAAGAAAACCGACCCATTTAGTCGGTTTCGCTACTTGCTCCCCTTTCCTCAAGCGTCCAAATTAGAGAAAAGAATCAAAGCTTCTAAATATTATAGAAAACTATTTAATTTTCTTACTATACTATGACCTTCTTAAAATCCTTATATAAGTATTATAAATTTACGATGAAATTATATTATATTTTTTACAATAATGTCAAACTTTTTTAAAAAAACTTTAATTATTTAATATTATTCCACAATTATTAATTATCAGTCATGGAAACAAAAAATTCTAATAATAAAAAAATAATGTTAGTATTCCAGCTATGGTAATAATTTCTAAAATAAAAAGGTTCATTACCTACCATAAAAGAAAGATTATAAGGTACGGGGGAATAGTCCTGATAATTGCAGGGGTAATAGTTATAGTATGGCCCTTTTACGTTAATTTTATTATGGCAAAAAGAGAGGTGGAAATTCTCACCTCGTGGGACGATAAGAGTTATACAGTCCAGCAACATGACGTAAGCGAAGAAGAAGACGGAAATAGCGGGAAGGAGCTGGAAAAAGAAACTGTACTTTTAGACCCCGAAAAAAAAGTGCCTTTTAGAATAACGATACCCGAAATTGAACTTGACTGGATTGTAATGGAAGGGACAGATTATGCAACCCTAAGACAGGGACCGGGGCATTACACATCATCAGTATTCCCCGGGGAAGATGGTACCTGCGTTGTTGCAGGTCACAGGACAACCTACGGAGCTCCGTTTAACAGGCTGGATGAACTCGAAGAAGATGACGAGATATTAATAGAGACCGAAGGAAATGAAAAATTCACCTATCTTGTAACCGGCCAGGAAGAAGCACTACCCACAGACATGACTGTCCTTGAAAATACAGAATACCCTTCCCTTGTTCTTTCTACATGCCATCCAAAATATTACGCCACAAGAAGGCTCATTATCTATGCCAGAATTGCTGAATAATAAATTTATTATTTAATATCCCACAATCCGTAATATGGTATAAATATAACTTCGGTATTGCCTATTTTAACTTTATCAGTGTAATTTAAACTTACAATATATGCCTTAGCGGGACTATATTTTTTAATAAAACTTCTAAGAGACCTTCCAATCTCTCTGGATCTAAGAACTCTGTATTTTACTTCTATTGGAATTAAGCCTGTCCCTGATGAGACAATGAAATCAACTTCAGCTTTATCAAGTGTCCTCCAGAAGTTTATTGATGATGAGCTTTCATAATATATACCCTTTAAAATATTATAAATAAAATTTTGAAATAAAAACCCTCCGAATGTAATCTCATCAAATCCCCTGAACAATCCCAGTAAATAATTTTTAAAACCCAGGTCATGAAAATAATAAACAGGAGATTTTGTAATCTCTTTTCTTATATTCCTGTAAAAAGGATTCAACCTGTTTACAATAAAAGTCTTTTCGAGATACCATAAATATTTTTTTACTGTCTCGGTAGATAAACCAAGAGTATTTGAAACTTCTGAGTAATTTAAGATATTACCTGTCTGCGATGCAAGAAGTTTGATAAGCAAAGATACTTTCTCTGTCTTCTGAATATTTAGAAGAAAAGAAATATCTTTTTCTATATAACTCCTGTATATTTCATCAATTTCCTTTTTCTTTTCATCAATTGATTCTGCAATAACTACTCTGGGGTATCCCCCGAAGTGCAAATATTCATTTAACATTTCATCTACTTTTTTATTTTCAACTCTGAAAAAATCATAAAGATTATCTTCATATTTATAATCTGTGCGGTAATTCACAAATTCTTTAAAACTTACTGTCGTAAGCTCGAAAATTCTTTTGCGCCCGACCAGTGACTCATGAATTTTTTCCTTCAACTCAAGGCTTCCCGAACCAGAAACTATAAATTTATGAGGCAGCCCAATGTCATAGATACCTTTAAGAAATAACCCGGCGTTTTCCTTACGCTGTATCTCATCTATAAACACAAAACCTCCCCGCCCCCCCAGCTCAAGCTTTATCTTATTTATCAGTTTTTCCTGAGTCGAAAAATGTATCCTGTCTGATTCTACATCCATATTGAGAAAAACAGTCCTTTCCCCATTTTTAAGAAGGAAATCTTCAAGAAGAAGCATCAAAGTAGTCTTCCCTGACTGTCTGGGACCGATAATCAGGCTTAATTCTCTTTTTTTCAAGTGAGACTTTAATTCATCTAATAATAATCTCTTTATCATACTTATATTTTAACCCGATAATTTATAAAGTCAAGTTTGCAAATTATCGTCATTTTTATAGCCAGAAGACTCACTGTCTATGCCAGAATTGCCGAATAATAGAGATATAAAATGGATAAGAACCCTGAATTACATTTAAAGGGTTTACTCCAACTATAAAAAAATTAACAGGCAGCATATTAATATTGTATTAAAAATATTTAAGATTTAAACAAAAGAAAGGGGCAAGCGTTCAAAATTTTGGACGCCTACATTAGCTTGCCCATTTTTTTATTCTACCACGTTTTTTTTCCAATTCAATACAACAATTAAAGATTTATAATGATTTTATTGTAAATCTATAATATTTCTTGATGAAAATTAGAAATTCTTAAAGACTGCAGGCAATTTATTATAGAAAAAAGAGCTTTGCAAGAAGTTTCTCTTTAATCTGGAAAATAATGCTCAAATTTAATGTTTGTATCTTTTAAATCAATTTGATGCTAATCAAGATATGAATGAGCGTATAAAATCCTGTTGGTAAGTATATCAAAAGTCCTTACAGCACTCATAAGTTCTCTGTCAAAGGGGTTGAGTATCGCACTGTCAAGACCATTGCTTAAAAGTATCAGTAAATATGTCCTGTTAATAAGACTCCTGAGACTGTCGGGGGAAGACTGTGAAACATTGCTTAATCCCACGATAGTTCTGGGCTCACCTGGAAGCCCCATAAGCTCTTTAAGTTGCTTGAATACTTTTAGCGCATTTATGCAGTTAAGAACCTGATCCTGAAGGACTGCTACCGGAAGAACTACGGGGTCAAGGTATAAATCTTCCATGGGCATTCCATACTCAAGTGCGGAATTTACTATTTCCATGACTATCTCCACCCTGCTGTCTACATCCGGCGGAACACCTTTTTTACTTAAGGCAATACCCACAATTTTACTGTTATATTTCTTTGCGATTGGCATAAGTACATCAAGATTATCCTTATCCCCGGTAACCGAGTTAATCATGGCAATTCCCTTATGCACTGCAAGGCCTGCTTCCATAGCACCTATATTCTTGGTATCAAGAGCAAGGGGCAAATCAACTTCTGACTGAATGCTTTTTACCATCCATTGCATTATTTGCTCGCCATCTTTTGTGGCAGGGCCGATATTTATATCTATGTAGTCAGCCCCTGCTTCCTTTTGCGCCTTTGCCATTTCAATTATAGGCCCGGCATTCCTTTCTTTTATGGCACTGCCAACCTTTTTCAATGTTACACTTATATTTTCGCCTACTATTAACATAATTTACGCCACCCTGATTAATTATAATATTAATTTGTAGTATCAGGAATCATAACTAAACCATTTTTCATAGATTTCATCATAGGTCCCGTCTTCTTTAATTTCATCCAGTATCTTATTTACATCCTCTCTTAAAGCGCTGCCTTCTTTAAAGACAATACCAAATTCTTCATTTGATTTTACTACTTCAATCACTTTATAGATACCTTCATTCCCCGTTAACAGGTTGACTCCCATGGGTAAAGAAATTAGTATCCCGTCAATGTTTTTATTTTTCAGTTCATCAATCATAAGCACTACGTCGTCATATCCCTTAATCTCATAATTAGCCAGATAATCCTCATCAAGGTATTTCTTTTCAATATTCAATATCCCGACAGCTTTTCCTTTAAGATTCTCCCTTGTCTTTATATCAATTTCATCAAGGACCACGAGCATATACTCCATTGTGAAATAAGGGTCAGAAAAATCTATAACGGCATCTCTATCGGAAGATATTGGAACTGCTGACATTACCATGTCAATCTCCATATCTTCAGCTATCTGATAGGTTTCCGTCCAGTCAATGGCAACTATTTCCAGCTTTCTTCCCATTCTATCAGCGATCTCTACCGCGATATCGACATCAAAACCTTTGATACTCCCATCTTCCATAAATTCAAAAACAGGGTACGTAGGATCACAGCCAGCGATAAGTTTTGATTCGTCGTTACTTACATCCTGACCCAAATTAGAATTTTCGCGGGCTTCCATTTTCTCGCACCCCAGAGAAAAGAAAGATAAAAAAATGATTGCGCATAAAGATAATATACCCATAAAAAACAAAAAATTTTTTCTCATCTTCTCTATAAAATTTAAAAACATTTTAAAAAATAAATTTTCTTCTTAATTATTTTACCGTAATCACATCAAGGGATGCAGTGGTTTTTTATAAAGTTTACACTTTTTTGGCTAAAAACGGAATAGCCTTCCAGAAATCATATCCTGTCATAGAGGCATGCTATAAAAAGAATTTATTTCCCACTAATTATATGTTAGAATACTTATGTAGTATATTAATATTATACGCCTTTAACATCATTTATATTATTTATATTTAAAAAAGTCAGAGCAAATATCTAAGTATTAGCAGTAAATATAAATTAACGATTCAATTTGATTTTTACACAAAAATAGTATACAGTATTGCAGGTTTATTTATAGGCAAGAGCTTATAATTTAATAAAAAGAGAGTTGGTGATTAATAATGGCTAAAAACAAAGAGGTTAAGAAGAAATCGGAAGAGATTGGAATAAACGGTCTTAACAGCATAAGCAATCTGGAAGCCGAGATAATGAAAATTATATGGGGCAAGGGCAGAGTGACAGTCAGAGAGGTGCATGAAGACATGCTTCGTAAGGAAATTGAGAGCAAGGAGCATGGATTTATTCCCTACACTACTGTAATGTCAACAATGACTACTCTTTCAGAAAAAGGTTTACTAAAGCAGGATAAAAAAGCTAAAACCTATCTTTATTCTGCAGCAGTTGACAAAAAGGAGCTATCAAAGAGAATAATAAAATCGGTCTCCGAAAAATTGCTTGAAGAAAGAACAAGCGGTATGGTTTCCAAATTTCTATCCGACAGCAAAAATATATCCAAAGAAGGGATAGATAAGTTACTAAAAGAAATAGATAAGTACTAAAAAGTATATTTCCGGCTAAATAACTTATCCAGTATCTTTCAGGGTATCCAGTATTTTTCTCGAAGATGATATATGGAAATTATATAGAATGTGTGCAACACAGGCGAGAAATAAATTCCTATACCGGATGTTTATGTGATTTTATTATTTTAAAAAAAATTCTTTTTTAAATTTTAGTCTCTGTATTAACAGCAAAAACAAAATAACAGAGAGTTCTATTATTATATAATAATCAGGCTTATGTTTATCCTGGAGATAATAATAAATTATATCCTTCCTGCCATCTATACAAGCTTTGTAAGCCTGGTAATGGTTTCGCTTTTCCTTTTTATTTTCAGGGTAAAAGATTCGAACATAAGAATCCTATTCTTTTTTATACCTTTGATAAAACCATTTATAATCGTTATCGAAAAAATCAATAACCTTAAGCCTTATATTCAATCAAGGCAGCCCATTGGGTTACTGGGATTATTAGGCCAAAAAAACATAATTAGCAGTTTTAAATTTTTTGAAAAAGACCCGTTGATTATTTATGAATTCAATTATTTAATCCTTTCATTAATATCCACATTAATAATTCTAATGCTCACAGTAAAGTTTATTAACACTGTAATATTTTACAGGGATATAACTTATGAAGATAAAGTAGGAAGAAAGGATGTACCGGAAATCTATAAAATTATTGACAATTACACCGATAAAATAAAAATTGAAAAGCCTGTAGTTAGACTTGCCCACAGGAGTTATTCATCGCCTTTTGTTGCAGGAATCAAAAACTACACTGTAGTTTTATCTCCGAACTTAATAGAAAGACTGGATTCAGGTGAAAAAGAAACCCTCATCCAGCATGAACTTTCTCACATCAAAAGAAAGGATAATATAACGGTCTGGATAGCATCAGCGTTAAGAGATTTCTTATTTTTTAATCCTTTTGCTCATATTGCATATAATTTAATACGGGAAGAGCAGGAGAAAGACAGCGATAAACTCGTTGTCAGATATTCCGGTAAAACCAAAAAAGAAATATCAAAAAGCATTCTGAGAATCATTTTAAAAATAAAATCCAGTAATGACTCCAGAAATGTTGCAGAAAGCAACTACTCCCCTATTGTATTGCCACTTTATTTATTCAACCACATCAAAATAAGAAACAGGATTAATTCTATATGCAGTACAAATCCAGATAAAATTTACAGCCGATTATTCCCAAAAATATTAATGTGTGCAGGGTTTATTTTTATCTTATTATTCCAGATAGCTTTTATATTCAAGATAAACGACTACATCATATTTCTAAGATAACTTCTCTGAATAGCTATTAAGTTATTCAAAAAATACATACACGGCTAATAGTTGAAACCAATTTTAACTGATCTATTCTGGTTTTTTAATTTCTATTTATCCTTAACTGTCTGCATTTTTGCTGCCTTTAAAGTATTTTTAAGAAGCATTGCGATAGTCACGGGACCTACCCCTCCCGGGACAGGCGTTATAAAGCTTGCTTTAGGCTCTACCATCAAAAAATCTACATCTCCGATAAGAGTGTAGCCTTTTGTCTCAAAGTCTTCCTTTCTCCACTCCAGAAGCTCGCTACTTGCTTCATCTTTTGTTATCCTGTTAATTCCAACATCTATGACTACCACACCTTCCCTGACCATATCTCCTTTTACTAAATAAGGTACGCCTGCGGCAGCAACTATTATATCAGCACCAAGGGTGCTGGATTTTAAATCCCTGGTTTTAGTATGACATATCGTAACCGTAGCCTGTTCATTTAACAGGAGCAGCGCTGTGGGCTTCCCTACCATAGTGCTCCGACCAATGATAGTAGCGTTTTTACCTTTTATTTTTATATTTTTTCTCTTTAGAATTTCTATGATTCCTGACGGAGTAGCCGAAACCAGGCAATCCTGCTGGGTTATAAGCTTGCCAACATTTACAGGATGAAACCCGTCAACATCCTTATCGGGTCGTATAGACTCCAGGACTCTTCCCTTATCTATGTGCGGCGGCAGCGGGAGCTGGACAAGAATACCGTGTATGTCATCCCGTTTATTAAGGTTTTGAAGCTCATTTAATATATCTTCGGTAGATACACTTTCATCCATCTTCAGGGTTTCTGAATGAAAGCCAACCTCGTCGCAGCTTTTCTGCTTGTTGCTTACATATAATTTTGAGGCGGGGTCTTCTCCAACCAGAATGACTGCCAGTCCGGGTATTAATTTTTTTGTTTTTTTAAATTCTTCTGCTTCCTCAGCTATTTCCTTTTTAATGTCAAGGGATATTTCTTCACCCTTAATTAGCTCAGCCATTTGATTAACCTCTTCAATCAAATATTTAATAAACTATAAAAAGTTATATTTTCAATAAAACTTTTTACCAGGCAACATATTCCTTTAAAAATCTGGGGACTTCACCGGCTTCCCTCGGCCCAACAACTACCTTCCATCCCCCTTCCAGTTCTTCTTCAAGTTCATCTTTTAGTTGTGCGACATAACCGGGTATTACAAGTTCTTTTTTATTTACTTTATCTGCTATACCGCTTTCCCTTACAAAACGGGCAATCATCTCGGGAACGAATTTACCGGCTGCCCATGCCGTCAGGACAGATTGCCCTTCAACATCCATTACAAGAAGCCATGACGGAACCTTGCTGTTTTCCACTTCGCCCGAGATTATAAAATAAGTAAGAGAAAAATTAGTCGTAATCAGTACAGGCGAGTTTCCGCCAGGATTTCCTATTTTATATATATTCTGTTCCACCTGCATGGGCATTCTGGGGTCAGTATAAATGTTCTGTCTGTATACCATAAGAGGAAATATATTCTGGTAGTTTGCATTTGAAAGTACGACAATCGAAGCATATTTAGCCACAAAAACAGAAGCCATCAAAGTTTCTTTCAGGATATTATCAGTCATCTCACCGGGAAAAACTATGGTCGGGTAGCCAAAAAGCCTGTTCTTTTGCTCAATAGCAGATTTCCTCAGTACAATCTGATTATAGAAATCGTTCTTAAAATTCCGTGTACCGATATCTATCACAATATTTTTTATCCCGGAATTGCCCATCTTTTCAGTAAGAGTTCTTACATCTTCAAATGTTTCACCCCTGACCACCACAGGACAGCCTGTTTCCCCGGTAATATTAATAATAGAATCAACATTATCAACAGTAGCTGCATGGATAAGCGGTTTCTTTTCTTTAAAAGCTTCTGCCGCGCACTTTAAAGTTCCGGTATCTTTAGAAACCAATATCAAGGGTTTTTTTGTCAGTGAATCAACCTTCTCTACCACTTCCATAAACTTATCTTTATCCCCGGACTTATTTTTAATGCAGACAGCATCCAGCGTTAAAACCTCGCCTACTCTTTCATAAGCTATATCATTTACCCGTCTGGCTACTTCCTCAATCCTGCCGGCTTCGTCTTCGTCTTCGACTGTTACCGCAAATGCGTTCTGATTTACGAATGTCCTGTCATGCCTGAATAAAACTGTTTCCTCGCCAACAACAATAGAATCTTCACCGGCTCCTATTTCCACTTTTAATATAGGAGGCAGAGAAGCTTCCATAAGCTCTTTTTTTACTTCTTCGGATATATGCGGACATTTCTCAACTCCCACCTTTCCGGCCGCAACCTGCATGGCAAAAGCCAGACAGGTCGGAAAACCGCAATCTTTACAGTTTGTTTTTGGAAGTTTTTTAAATATTTCAAGACCACTTAGCGCCATATCTTTTGCTCCTTATTCTTTCAGTATAAATGACAACATTTTTAAAAACCAGTAAATTACATCAGCTCCTCAATGAATTCTTTAATCAAACTTATTGCCCCGGGATGCCTCATTACCAGGATATCCGAACCCGATAGCAACATGCTGCCGCATGTTATCGCTTCCCAGTTTATTGCCCTTTCCTCCTGGTAGCCCCATTCCGGATAATTTTCTTCACTTTCCCTGACTTCCTTTACTTTCCAGACCTCGGGTCCGATATCGGTTATAACAGGCATCTGGGTCATCTTATCATTCTGCAAAAGCGCTGCAATTTTTAATCTTTCCATAGCGGAATAGCAATACTCTATTCCATACCCAAGCGCCGAAGTTGATGGGTCCATAACTATTTTATCTGAAGAAAGTCCAAACTGGGTTAGAAGTATGTTTAACTGCTTTGCGATATTTACATCAAGAGGATTCAGCGCTACCAGGTTGTTACTATATTTTATAGCAGCCGTAGCTGCCGTTTTATAATTATCCTCTTCTACCCATCCCATCAATATGTTCTCACCGCTATTTTTTTCAGAAACTTTATTCATAACTTCAGCGATCTTTTCAAGCGGTCCTGTTCCGTATATTATCAGAGGTTTGCTTATTGATTTTCTTACTGCAGCAGTTATTTCTGCAGCTTCGTCTGGACCCGCGTCTTCGCCATTAGGGTCTATGCTGGTTAGCCTCAGGCATATGGCATCCGCGCCATACTTTTCGATACTCTTCTTTGCCCACCTGACAGGGTCATCCAGAACATCGCTGTAATACTTTGTTAATACATCAGGCCAGTCAGAGGGCTTCCTGTCCTGAACCTCTACGGCAACGATAGGCCTGTTCGGCATTTCCCCCTCAAATGTGTAAAAAGGAAGAGCAGTTTCACCACCTATTGACACCGTGGCATCGCCCCTGCCAAGTTTTACCAGATTAATTATTCCAGTATAAGTACTTTTAGGAACCTGAAACTCCAAATTTTCCTCCTCTCTTTTTTAATCAGGAACGTTTATTCTTATGCTCTCAATATAAATTTACTTCCTGAATAAAGCAAAAACATAATTAGGTAATTTTATCACTTTTAGCAGAAAACCGTAGTTTGTATAATTATCAAGTTAATGCAAGCTTTCCTCTACTGAGGGGAACTCCTTAGTATCAGTATAGGGCAGAAACAAGCCTGCCACATATCTGTCCATAAACTTTAGATTTACGCTTAACTCAATATATGTAATTTGCTCTGCAATTTCTGAACTCTGTTTATATTTATCCGCTGAAAGAAGGCTCAGGTAAGCTCCAGTAACTGATGTATTCCCGAGAAATAAATATTTGCCGGTATCAATATCCGGAAGCATACCTATGGCTATGGCATTCTTGATATAAATATGTTTTCCCAGACCTCCGGCTATATATATCTTTTTAAGGTCATACACGCTCAGGTTAACTTCTTCCAGCAATGTTTTTATACCCGCATAAACAGCTGCTTTTGCTCTTATCAAATTATCAATATCAACTTCATTTATATATATATCCTTGCCAGTCGCGCTATTTTTTCCATCTACAAGGATATATCGGCATGCATCCTCTTCACTCTTCAGATATTTATTTCTTATATCTTTATTAAATTTACCCCTCCTGTCAATAACGCCTTTAAGGTACATCTCTCCTATCAAATCAATCAGCCCGGACCCACAGATACCCGCGGGTTTTGACTCACCAATCACTTCTACCTGACATTTATATGTCTTACTATCGATTGACACTTTTTCTATTGCCCCGTCTACCGCCCTGATTCCACACTTGACTCCTCCGCCTTCAAAGGCGGGGCCTGCAGAGCAGGAAGCGCCCATCATCCATTCGGAATTACCTACAACCAGCTCGCCATTTGTGCCAAGATCCAAAAAAAGAGCCAGTTCTTTTTTCTTATACATATCTGTCGCAAGAACGCCTGCTGTTATATCACCGCCAAGATAACCGGTTACTCCCTGTATATTATGAACATAAGCATTTCTGATATATTTTATTCCAATTTCTCCTGCGAAAGCGCCTGGAAATTTTCTTGTCACAGTGATATATGGTTCTTCCCTTATACACCGGGGAGAAACTCCATAAAAAAGATGCATCATTGTCGCGTTGCCTGCAACAACCATTGAAACGACTCTGTCTGCTTTAACGTGTTCCCTGAAAAGCAACTTCCATATCAGGTTATTAATTGAACCTGTAACCTCTTTTCTTAACTTTTCAAGTCCTTCTTTTTTAGCCGCGTAAACTATACGATTAATAATATCCTCGCCGAACCTTATCTGCGGGTTATATTCCGATTCAGAACCCAGAATTCTTCCGCTGCCAAGGTCAACAAGATAAACGACCAGAGATGTTGTGCCGATATCAAGTGCCAGCCCGTAAAATTTTCTGCTTGTTTTGCCTCCTTCTATGTCGATAAGGGTACTTCTTTCTTTATCGACAGTTACGGTAACCTCTCCATCTTTTTTCATGAGAGCCTGAGGCAACTTCTTTATCAGGCTTACAGACACAATGCAGTTTGCTATCCCTAAATTCTCCTTTATGCTCTTCCTTAAACGGAATAAATCACTGGTTATGTAGCTGAGTGATGGTTTTTCTACAATTATTGTTGCTTTTTCTATCCAGGGTTTAAGTTCAACCTGGGAAATCTCACTCATGTTAATACCGGAGTATTCTTTGGAAGCCATTTCTGTAAATATGCCCTTTTCTATTTTTGCGCTTACCTCGCTTCTGGAAAAAGTTTCTACAACCAGGTCACTTTCCACTCTGGACAAACACGAAAGGACATAACCTTCTTCTTGCTCTTCTTTCGATATAAATTCAGTTTTACCTGTGCTGACTTTACCTTCTTTAACCCTTACCAGGCATCTTCCGCAGGTCCCCACTCCTCCACAGGGCAGTTCGATATTAATTCCGCAATCCAGAACCGCCTGCAGCAAATTGTAACCATGGGGAACTTTTATTGACTTTCCGCAGGGGATAAATTTTATTAAATGCTTTTTACTGCCTTTCATTACCGGAATTAACCTGCTAAAACCTAAAGCTTTATAAAAAATAAAAAAAGAATGTAAGATTTAAAATAAAGATTAACTAATGAGTGTGATTATATTATATACAGATATAAAAATCAAAATGGAAAGACAGTCCTGTTGGAGTCTGGTAATTATATCCTGGCGAAGTACATGTTTTTTATTTCTGTATATCGAGCCTATAAAAACTCATAAAAGCTTCCTCCGGTATTTCGACCCTGCCGATTTTCTTCATCCTTTTTTTACCCATCTTTTGTTTTTCAAGCACTTTCCTTTTTCTGGTTATATCCCCGCCGTAGAGGCCGGCGGTCACATCCTTCCTGTAGGGGGCTATCCTCTCTTTGGCTATAACTCTCTTCCCGATGGAAGCCTGAATTGGCACCTCGAAATTTTGCCTTGGTATTAATTTACTCAGTCTCTGGGTTATTTCTCTGCCTGTCTGGTAGGCTCTATCCCTGAACACTATGGTCGAAAGCTCATTTATCCTGTCTCCTGCAACCAGTATATCCAGCTTTACGAGGTCAGAATCCCTGTATTCAAGAAATTCATAATCAAGAGAGGCGAACCCGGATGTCGCCGATTTTAAAAGGTTAAAGAAATCAACTATTATTTCTGAAAGCGGTAAGGCATATTTAATCTCCACTCTTTCCGGGGAGATATACTGCATATCTTTAAAATCTCCTCTCTTCTGGTTTGCAAGCTTCATAACATCTCCGATATAATCTTTGGGGGTAATTATGGTCGCACTGACATACGGTTCTTCTATCCTGATTAATTTTTCCTGTTCAGGGAAGTCGGAAGGCCTTTTGATTTCCACTACGGAGTTGTCGCTTTTTACGACCCTGTAAGCTACATTGGGTGACGATGTAATCAACTTCAACTTATATTCTCTCTCAAGCCTCTCCTTTACGATTTCCATATGGAGAAGGCCCAGAAACCCGCATCTAAACCCGAATCCGAGCGCACCCGAAGACTCGGGGATAAAATCAAGAGAGGAATCGTTTAGCGCAAGTTTTCCCAGAGCATCCCTTAAGTCTTCATAGTCTCCGCCTTCAAGAGGAAATAAACCGCAGTAAACCATTGGTTTTGGTTTCTTGTACCCCGAAAGACTTTTTGATGCAGGATTTTTTAACAAAGTAATCGTGTCCCCGACTGTTATATTTCCTACTTCCTTAACGCCGGTAATTATATAACCTACTTCACCTGCCACAAGCATCTCCTTTTCTATCATATGAGGACCAAATATTCCTGTTTCTTCAACTTCGCTCGTCAGGCTTTCTCCCATAAACTTTATTTTGCTGCCCTTGCTTATATGGCCGTTCACCACTCTTATAAGTACCACCACTCCCCTGTAAATGTTATATTGTGAATCAAATATTAAAGCCTGTAAGGGTTTCTCGAATTCACCTCCAGGCGGCGGCACATCTGTTACTACTCTTTCGAGTATCTTCCCAATACCATAGCCCGTCTTTGCACTTACTTTCAATATCTTATCTCTGCTTACACCAAGTATCTTGCCAAGCTCCATTTCAACTTCATTTATTCTTGCACTTTTCAGGTCAATCTTATTTATAACAGGTATTATTTCAAGGTTATTATCAACTGCGAGATAAACATTGGCAAGAGTTTGAGCCTGTATTCCCTGAGTAGCATCCACCACAAGTATTGCACCCTCGCAGGCAGCCAGGCTTCTTGATACTTCATAGCTAAAATCAACATGTCCCGGAGTATCAATAAGATTAAAAATATACTGTCTCGCGTCCAGGGGTGAATTATATAGTACCCTCACCGAGTGAGCCTTTATTGTAATCCCGCGCTCCCTTTCAAGCTCCATATCATCAAGAAACTGGTCCAGCATTTCTCTGCGGCTCACGGTCTCGGTAATTTCAAGAATCCTATCAGCCAGTGTTGACTTACCGTGGTCAATATGCGCTATTATTGAAAAATTTCTTATTAATTGGCTGTCAAGCATATTTCAGTAAAATAAATTTATTAATAAATAAAAAATCAGGAACTTCCTTTTAACTTTTTAAACAAACCGAGCACAAATTTTACCTCTTCCATCTTAAAAAGTATTGTGCATCCTATATAAATACCTGCACCCGCAACAATTGTTAGAAATAAAAAAACTATAAGAGACCACAGGCCCCTGAAAGCAAATTCTTCCAGATAGTTCCATAAAAAAAATATTATTATACTCATTATGGCTGTCGAGGCAAAAATTTTCACATACGATAAAAATATTCTTTTCCCTCCGAAACTTCCTATCTTCTTTCTCAGTATAACAATAAGAATAACAACATTAACCAGTGCAACCAGAGAAGTAGAAAGAGCAAGACCTGCAACATCTATAAATTTAATTAAAACCCAGTCAAGAACTAAGTTTACTAAAATAGAAAAACCTGCAACCTTTAAAGGTGTTTTGACATTTTTAAATGCATAAAAAACGCGATTAAGAATCATAAGGAGCCCAAAAAACACAAGCCCGACACCGTGAAATATAAGTATAAATGCAACTTTTTCTGTATCTGCCACCCCGAAGCTGTAACGTTCGAATAAGACTTTTATGATAGGGTAACTTAAAATTGCAAGGCCCGCAGTTGCAGGCAGCATCATAAACCCGATTTCTCTGACCCCGAGAGAAAAGCTTTCCTTTATACCCTTTATGTCATCTACTGCCGCCTGCCGTGATATAAGAGGATAAAGAACAGTCACTATTGCTACCGAGAATACCCCCAGGGGTAAATTAGCGACTCTCCATGATAAATTTAAAGCAGTAGTATTACCCTCACCCAGATTTAATGCAAAAAAATAGTCCACGCTATTATTAAGGTTAACCGCTCCAAGGCTTAGAAGTATGGGGAACATAAGTGAAAAGACTTTCCTGACCCCTTCATGCTTGAAATCAATAATGAATCTGTATTTAAATGGTGAAACTCTTAGCTGGGGCAACTGCACTAAAAGATGGGCAAATGAACCTGCCATCACTCCAGCTGCCATACTGTATATTCCAAGGTTACCCGAAAGTAGAATTACAAAAATTATGGTAACTATGTTCATCACAAATGGAGCAAGTGATGGAACAGTAAAAATATTATGGGAGTTTAATATGCTGGTAGCAATAGAGGACAGGGACATTAAAACAAGAGAAAATATTAATATTCTACTCATCACCGTAAATTTATATACATCCAGCTGCCCGCCTGCAATCCTGGAAAGCAGTGACCCTATCTCGGGAGAAAAGATAAATACAATCACAGAAATTATAATAAAAACCAGAGTCATAATATTAACAATAGAGTTTACAAATATTCTCGACTTATCTTTTTCATTCTTTTTTAAATATTCGGAATATATAGGAATAAATGCCGCTATTATTAAACTGTCGGCAAGTAAAATTCTAAAAAGGTTAGGGATATAATCAGCCCAGGTAAAAGCATCGGTTTCGTAAGTCACGCCAAAATAGCCTGTCATTATCTGGTCTCTTACAAGACCGGAAATTTTTGACAGCAAAATAGCTATAATTACTACAACAGTTGCGTTAAAAATTCTTTTTCTGGATAGTAAATAATCTTCATCCATATTTACATTATATTACAGATACGATTAAAAAAGTTATTATATCATTTATATAAGTCAGGTAATAAATATTTTTATTTATAAAAAAAAATGTTAAAATGGCACTCGTTTAAAATTTTTAGTTTTATTGAGAGGTAATAAACAGATGCCAAATATAAAATCACAGGAAAAAAGAGACAGACAGAATAGCAAAAGAAGAGACAAGAATAGATTACTCAAGTCAAGAATAAAAACCGAACAGAAAAAAATAAACAGAGCTGTCACAGACAAAAATGTGGAGGAAGCTGAAAGTAATCTTAAGACTCTTTTCAAACACCTGGATAAGGCTGTAAAAAATAGAGCGGTCCATAAGAATTATTCTTCAAACAAAAAATCCCAGTCGGCTAAAATGGTGAATTCAATAAAGAAAAAATAGAGGTCTAAAGTCATACTTTAACATCTAAAACTTCGGTAATTAACTTTTTTACCAGATTCCCTGACTCTGTAGATGATTTTTTAAAATTGATATCATAATCATTCAAAATATTAAATATCCTCAATATTTCAGATTTTTTATAATTATCACTGAAACCAATATATTTACTTACCGTTCTGCCAACATAATAAGAAGGTACTTTTAAATTACTTTCTATGTAATCTGTAACTGATGTCTTGCTGTCACCTGATTTAATATATAAAAGGCACTTAAACATTCTATGAAGCAGTGTCACTAAACCGGCTAAATTTTGCTCTTCCCCGGATATTGACCTTAAAGCTTTTAAACTGTTATTTTTATCCCTCTTGCCGATATAATCGACCAGGTCGAATACTTTTAATGAAAAAACACGATTCACAAGCATCTTAACAGTATCTTCATTTATTACCTTTTCCTTCTCTGAACTTATATAATCATAAAGTTTATCATATTCTTTCTTCAGCAGACCCAGATCCATATTCACATTTTCTATAAGAATATCCACAGCCTTTTCAGTAAACTTTATGCCATCCAGGCCTGACTTCTCATTGAGCCATTTCTTTAAACTTCCAATTGAAGGGGGATTTAACCTGATTATTTTACCTGTTTTCTTTACTGCTTCCATAAGGCCGGGATTCAATTTCTGTTTTAAAGAAGTAATGATAAAAACTATATTCCCATTTTTGCTTAAACTATTCAGCATTAAATCGGCAAATTTTTTTTGAAGCGTCCCGGGGGTATTATCAATATATTTTATTACAGCCACCTTTTTAAGAGAAAATAATGATGGAGTACCTATATAATTGGCAAATCCCTCTTCTTCAATTTCTTCAATACCGCTAAAAATCTTAAAATCCGTATCAAAATTAATTCTGTCCTTAAGAAAATCCTTTATATTGTTTATTGTATCCTCAAGCAGTGAATAACTCGTACTTATATATAAATAACATTGAGAGAGTTTATCCAGCTCCAGAAGTTTATCTTTTGAATTGCTCTTATCCATATCTGATCTCTAACCAGACAAATTTATTAAACTATATCTATAGATTTGCTTAAATATCTGAGTTCCCTTTTGTTTATAACAGCTACAACTATAATTAGAATAAATAGAAGAGTCAAATCTATATATAAAACGCTATTAGCAGAAACATATTCTGATAAATACCCGCTTAAATATTGAAAAATTATTGCCCCGAGATTGGTAGACGTATGCAATAGACCGGAAACAATATTTGTAAATTTTGAGCCGATATTTAAGCCCATAGAAAAAGTTAAGGAGAAATTCCCCGCAACAGTTATTCCATATAAAAAAATCAGAACAATCTTCCCTATTAAATTAGGCGTAAGAAAAGCCAGAAGGAGTAATACAAATGACAGAGATATGCTTATCAAGAGCAGTTTTTTTTCTTCAAGATATTTAACAAAAAAATTTTTAGCAAACATTCCAAGCAGGATTGCAACGGTATAAACAGCCAGAATAAGTGAGCTTTTATCAAGTCCGATATTTAAAGTCGAAAAATATGACGTAAACCAGGTATAAAATGTCTGCATTGTTGAATTATACAGGAACGCTATCAAACAACAGAGAATTATATATGTGTGAGAAGCTATAACCTTATTGGTAGAAATAAAGCTTTTAAAACTTATAACATTCCTATCTTTTAATGATGTTTTTAAAAAGATAAGAAATATTGCCAGAATAAACTGCGGAAAAATAAAATACAAAAACACGTTCTGCCACTCAGAATTTATATAAGCTATAAGACTTGCCAGCAGCGGAGCGACAACTGCCCCCAGGGTCAATCCAATATTAGTTACCAGTATGCTTTTAGATTTACTTTCAAAATAATGATTCCCAACAAGAGAAAGAGTTGACATCATCAAAATACCTACTCCTAGCTGAAACACTAAATAAGCGATTGTGAATATAATATAAGAATGAGCAAACAGCAGTCCGAGAAAACCTGAAATAATAAGCAATTCTCCGGATAAAATAACTTTTTTATAACCAAAATATTCAAGCAAAAACCCCGCACTCATCGATGTAATAAGTAATGCAAAAGTACCGATGGATATCGTGATTCCTATATAATCAAGACCAACCTCTAAATTTCCTGCAATCAGTGGAATTAATGGCCCGACAATATTGGCGGTTATGCCAATAAGCAACCTCTGAAGAAAAGAAAAGAGTAAAACGCTTTTACCTGATTTTATCCTTCTGCTCTTTAAAAAATATATGACTTTGTTAATCGCTCTCATTATTCCAAAAAAAATAAAATTTACACTTTAATACTTTTATCTTAACCAGTTAAAATTACTATAGTATAACATACGCTCTATAATTTTCATTTTCTTATTTCAACTCTACCAAGAATAATAAAAATAAAGATTAGCACAACAATAAGTACAATGTAATAGGCTAAAGCATTTCTTACCGTAAAGTTATCAAAACTTATGACAAAAAAATCAAGTTTTCCAAAAATATTAACTGACTTTAATACAAATTCAAAAACAAAAGAGCTTGATTTTAATATAAAACCTCCCATAGGAGGCCATATTACAATAGTAAAAGAAGATAACATAAGAATAAAAAGAAGAACATAAAATAACGGTAATAAAAAAAAGTTAGTAACCGGTGATATCAAAGAAAAATCTTCAAAAAAATAAGCAAGAACCGGAAACAAAACTACCTGTATGGAAATGGTGATTAAGACTATTTCTATAAAAAAATTTCTTTTACATGTCTTCAAAACCGGAATAGTTGCAGCAATCCTTAAAATTAACGGGTAAACAAAAACCAGGGCTGACATTGAGATATAAGTCATCCAGAATCCGATATCATAAAGAAAATAAGGGTTATAAATAATCAATATAATATAAGAAAGATAAAGAATAACTCTGCGGCTGTATTCCCTTCCCCAGCTTCTGGCTAAAATCATAAAAAATGCAGCAACTGAAGCCCTCAATATGCTTGCTCTCCCAACAACCAGAAAATTGTAAATCACCAAAAAAACAATTACGGTCCAGAATACGATAATGGAATTTTTAAATCTCCTGAAAACTAAATAAATAAGTGAGACAAAAAAAGAAAGATGAAGCCCTGAAATAGCAAATAAATGATATAAACCACACTTCTTAAAAGATTCTGCAACATATTCAGAAATATTGTTCCTGTTACCCAGTATCAATGATTCGGCAATGCTTGCATTCCTGTAGTCCAGATATCGATAGAAAGCATTTTTCAAACAATTATATAATCTTCTTCTAAAAATAAATATTTTATATAAAGGGCTGGAGCACACAATCTTCCCTGAATCTTCCCAATCAGCCATAAGGATAATCTCATTATAGCTATTATCGCCGCCGCTCAAATATTTTAAATCAACTCTTTTTAAATATCCCTTCAATCTTAAATAGTCATCTCTTATAACAGACCCGGAGCCAGCATTTTTTAACCTTACATTTATGAATTCACCCACATTTAAAAATCCAGTAGACACATCTGCATTGTCCGGGAAATTTATTTTATCTGCATAAAGTGAAAAATTTAGATTCTGATAACTTTTTACAGGATGGTCCGATACCCTTCCCTCAATAAAAATATAATTATCGCTTCCATAATCCGCGCAAGATCCAATTTTATAAATATTCACAAATATGCTTCTGGCTTCTTTTAATTCACGCGTTGAAACACTCAGATTACCTGCAAAAAATAAAATTAAAAAAGGAATTACAATTGTAACCAATATTCTATTACGGTTTATTCTGGAGCCAGATAGGGATTTACCTCCCATAAGGAATTGCCGATTTTCATTTAATATAATATCTTTTAAAGAATCTGAAGCTTCATTAGAATGAAACGTTTTTTTAACTATCACAAACTCCGCAGTTAGCAGTAAAATTATTGCTACAAGCCAGGTTATAATTATATTTATATTGCATAAATTAAATTTTCCTGCCGTATACAATCCTGCAGTAATGCCTATGGTCCAGAAAAGGTAATATTCACTGGTTAACAAAAACAAAAATTTATTTATCCTCTGACTCAAATTGATATGGATTCTTTGATTTCATCATATTTCTTATCCCCTATACCAGTAACATTTTTCAGCTCTTCTTTTGCTTTAAACATACCTTTCTCATTTCTGTATTTAACTATATTCAGAGCAATCGCAGGTCCTATCCCCGGCAGCGAATCAAGTTCACTTACGCCTGCGGTATTAATATTTACAATCTTATTTCCGGAGTTATTATATCCGGTTAAACTGCTATCAATAGAAAACAAATAATCACCGGTGCATGCCTCATCTTCAGACGGTATGTAAATCCTCTGGCCGTCAGTTATGAACTGCGCAAGATTGACAGCCTCAACACATGCATTTTCATCCTCTCCACCCGCAAGCTCCAGTAAATCTATTATTCTGGCACCCTCTTCAAATTCATAAACACCGGGATTTTCAACATTACCACATATATAAGCCTTTATGGTATTTTCCTTTGCATCATCACCCCCGGTCTGTGAATCAGAAAAGTTTTCATTATATGAATTACTATTATTCCCGATAGTGCCGCCGGAGAGATTATCGTACCCATCATCAGAAGCTGTTCCTGATCCGTCTTCAGCTTCATAACTTCCATTTATTTTCTCTGCTCTGGTGCTTCCGGAATTAATATTCTCGTAATAACTTTTTAAAATATTTTCCTTTCTTTTTATTTCTACATGCATATCTATATAGATAACTGCAAACGTTAATGCCACCAGACAGAGCATTATTGATAAAGTTATGTAAAAATGCCTGCTTCTTCTATATTTTATTTTATCAATAAAAAACCTTATTCTATTTACTAATTCCTTCATAATTACCGAAATCTCAAAAATTGCAAAAAATAAATTCCACAAACAATCCCTACATTTATTTACACATATGCATATTAGCATATTTATATAAAAATTAAAAATTAATATCTGGCTTTTTTTAACAAAATATTTATTTGATATAAAAAACTATCAAGTCTAAAAGATTAAAATAAAAAGTCTACTGCGGGGCAGGGTTATTAAGGACAATTATTTTTTTAATAAGGAATCAATTAACATAATAAAAAATGCTGGTAAAATAATTATTAATAAAATTTATATTATCTAATTATGCGAGGAGAACATAATGGCAAAAGAAATATTTATACTTATAGAAAATGAATTCAGGGATGAAGAAGCTATATATCCATATTACAGGTTTAAAGAAGCCGGTTATGATGTAAGAGTCGTAGGACCCGAAAAAGATAAGGAATACAGGGGAAAATTCGGGCTTGTTTTAAAATCGGATTTATCTGCCTCTCAGGCTGACCTTGATAATGTAAGTGCGATAATTATTCCTGGAGGAAACGCACCCGATAAGATGAGGATTAATAAGCATATGGTGGAGTTAGTAAGGAGAGCTTCCCTTGAGGGCAAAGTCATAGCAACAATCTGTCATGGCGGATGGATGCTTGTCGAAGCAGATGTATTGAAAGGCAAGAAAGTAACAGGCTATAAAGCTATATCCACAGACTTAAAAAATGCAGGTGCTGAATATATTGACAGTGAAGTGGTGGTTGATGGCAATCTTGTAACTTCAAGAATACCCGGCGACCTTCCTTCTTTTTGCAGTTCGATCCTAAAGTTAATTTAAATATCTAATTTAAAAGTTAAAAGGCTTTAAAAAGTACGCAAATATCTTAATCTTTTTATTTTAGAATAATAGAATTATAGAAGTATATTTATCCTGCGGCTTATTTACTCTACAATGTACTTATTTCGTGACAATATTTACAAGTTTACCGGGTACTACTATCTCTTTTATTATATTCATACCAGCCGTATATTTTCTTAACTTCTCCGACGAGCGCGCGTATTCTTTTAACTCCTGCTCCGGTGTGCCCACAGGTAAATCCATCCTATCCCTTAGCTTTCCATTTACCTGAAAAATTATGGTGGCAAGTTCTTCTTTTGCAATCTCTTTATCGTATTCTGGCCATTTGACTTTATGGATGCTTTCCTTATTACCTGACATAAGCCACAGCTCCTCGGTAATAAAAGGTGCAATCGGTGAAAGAAGCACCAGTAATTTTCCGGTCACTTCCCTGATTAGCAGAATATTTTTTTCGCTATCTGCTACTTCATCCTGATACCTGTAAAAAAGGTTGACAAGTTCCATAATGGCACTTATGGCAGTGTTAAAATTAAATCTATTAAGGATATCATCCGTTACCTTTCCTATAGTCTGGTGCAGCTTTTTGTACAGCTCCTTTTCCTGCTTTTTTAGCTTTCCATTTTTATACTCATCAATTATTGCAGTATCTTTATCGTCATACCAGTCTGAATCATAAATATTTTGCCTGTCATAACCTTCATTATTTAAATCATCGATAAGTTTAATATTTTTAACTACAAGCCTCCATAATCTCTTTAAAAACCTGTTTGACCCTTCAACCATGCTGTCATTCCAGTCAACAGGACTATCAGCCGGACCCATAAAAAGAATATACAATCTTAATGTATCCGCACCATATCGATTATAAATTTCAGAAGGATTGACTATATTACCCTTTGATTTTGACATTTTCTGGCCACCTAGGTTCACAACACCATGAGGAAAATACTTTATGAAAGGTTCCTTAAATCCAATCAGACCATAATCATAAAGAACCTTGGTAAAAAACCTTGCATATATAAGATGCATACTGGCATGTTCTATCCCTCCTATATACTGGTCCACAGGCATCCAGTATTCCACTTCCTTTCCGTCAAAAGCTTCTTTATCATTATGAGGGCTGCAGTACCTTAAAAAATACCAGGAAGAGCAAACAAACGTATCCATAGTATCTGTCTCTCTTCTCGCCTTACCCCCGCATATTGGACAGGTTGTATTTACGAATTCGTCACTATAAAAAAGAGGTGATAACCCCCTGGGTTTAAAATCTACGTTATAGGGAAGAACTACCGGTAAATCCTTTTCCGGTACAGGAACAATTCCGCACTTATCACAATAAACAACAGGAATCGGAGCGCCCCAGTATCTCTGCCTCGAAATTAGCCAGTCTTTTAATTTATAATTCACACTGAATTTTCCAATATTATTTTTTTCGAGATACGCAATAATTTCTTTTCTTCCCTCTTCCGAGCCAATCCCGCTAAATCTGCCCGAATTTACCATTATGCCTTCTCCAGTGTAAACATCCGTTATTGCAGGATTGCTTTTCCCGTCAGGTGATATTACTTCTTTTATGGGAATTTTATATTTGGATGCAAATTCAAAATCCCTCTCGTCATGGGCAGGAACTGCCATTATAGCACCTGTACCGTATTCCATAAGTACATAATTGGCAATCCATATCGGTACCTTATCACCATTTAGTGGATTTATAACATATCTCCCTGTAAAACATCCTATCTTTTCAACTTCAGTTGAACCCCGTTCAATTTCAGTCTGTCTTGAAATCATACTCCTGGCATTATCAACGTCCTTTTTATATATTCCGGATTCAACGATTTTATCTACAAGTGGATGCTCGGGAGCAAGTATAAAAAAGGTAACTCCGAACAAAGTATCTGGTCTTGTAGTAAATACAGGAATATCTATACCATCGGAACCTTCGAGTTTAAAATTAACAACTGCGCCCTCACTCCTTCCAATCCAGTTTCTCTGAATATTAAGTGCTCTTTCGGGCCATCCTTCTTCCAGAAGCTCCATATCGTCAAGAAGCCTCTGCGCATAATCTGTTATTTTAAAAAACCATTGAGAGAGCCTTCTCCTTTCAACCGGACTGCCGCACCTCTCACACTTACCTGAAATTACCTGCTCATTAGCCAGAACTGTCTGGCAGGAATTGCACCAGTTAACCGGCGCTTCCTTTTTCTCAGCCAGCCCCATTTTGTGAAACAATAAAAAAAACCACTGTGTCCATTTATAATAATCAGGTTCGGAAGTTATTATTTCATCATTAAAATCATAGCTCATCCCCATCCGCTTGAGAGCCTTCCTCATCTTATCGATATTAGACATGGTGCTCTCCTTTGGATGCAACCCACTTTTTATAGCTGCGTTTTCCGCAGGAAGTCCAAATGCATCGAAACCAATCGGGTGAAGTATATTGTACCCTTTCCTGTGAAGCACTCTTGCAACTACATCGCCAATCGTATAGTTTCTTGCATGTCCCATATGGGGCTCACCGGATGGATAAGGAAACATTTCCAGCAAATAATACTTCGGGTCATCTTTAGAAGACCTCAGGGAGTAAATTTTTTCCTTTTCCCACTTCCTGATTAATTTATCTTCTATTTCCGCCGGATTATAGAACTCGTTTAAATTCTTTTTTTCCAATTATAAACCTTCCTCTGATAATAAATTAAGCTTTATCCCACTTTATTTCCCTGGAATCTCTCCAGAGCCTTTCAAGCTCGTAATATTCCCTTAGCTCATTTATAAAAATATGAATTACAAAGTAATTGTAATCAGCTAATATCCATCTGCCTTCAGATAATCCGCTGACATTAATCGGCATCAGATTACTTTTCTTCAGATAGATACGGATTTCCTCTTCTATTCTTCTTGTTAATCTGGTATTTTTCGCACTTATTATTATAAAGTAATCAGTGATAACAAGTCTCGAACTAACATCCAGAATTTTTATATAATCTGCCTTCTTTTCATCAGCTATCCTGGCAACCTTCCTGACAATTTTAACCATATCTCTCAATTTTGGCTTTACGGTAATTTTTTTTACGTCCTTCTTATCACTGATTTGTATAATCACTCCCCACTATTATGCTAATATCCACATTATCCACATTATTTTCCGAATATTCTATTACACCCACACCCAGCCTTTCCTGGATGCTCTGTGCCAGCTCGCTTATCCCCTCTCCGGATGAAAATATAGTTATCCTGGTCTGTGTATAATCGTGATTGTCCGCATCTTTTGGTTCCATCATTATGACTCTTTCTCCCCCGGAATTAAGATAATCATCAATTATATCAGTAACAGTTGCTGCAAGTTTGGTAGTGCCCTCACCGTTTAATACTATAATCTTTGCAAGGCTTTCTTCCTCCTCAACCTGAGCAGGTTCATTTAACAGAGCCAGATAATCTTTACCTAAAATTAATATAATATCAGAATTTGAAATCTCATCTTCTCTTATATTGATTGCCCCTGTCCCGATGAACTCCCTTACGTCATCGGCTGCAGCCAGCTTATTTGTGTCGGGAGAATAAATTAAAATCTGTGTACTATCATATATATCCTGAGAATTGCCCACCTCGACTATCTCATATTTATTCGTGCCATCTTCAAACTTTAAACCTTTAAGACTTTCCGAAGTATTTCCTGCAAGCCTGAATGCTTCAGGAGAATCATAGGCACCATTCAGTATTGTAATCTTAACAGTTGATATAAAATCATCAGTCTCCTCTTCTTCCGGTATTTCATCCTTGCTAAAGATTTCGGCAAGCTTTGATATATTCTGCGGTATATAGATTACATCTTCTACCCCGGGATCTTCTGAAGGTGTTACATCCAGATTATAAACATTATTATTCGCGGGCTCTAAATTCGAGAGCACAGCAAATATTTTTAACCTGTCCTCCATACTTGAGTTAGTATCGATAAAGTCTTCGATAGAGTTTAGATTGCTCGAAAATTCTTCCTCATTTGTTCCTACAATTTTTTTAATAATTGCATCTATAACTAACTTCTGTTTTACAATATTTTCTACCGGAACATCCTTCTCTATTCCACTGAAATACTTTAAGAAATTTAATGTTTCTGCCCCGTCCAGAAGGTTGCTGCCCTTTTCCATTTTAAAAGTTGAGCCATCATCATAATTTTTTACCAGTACTTCTTCGTCTAACTCAATATCTATACCTCCTAATTTATTTACAGTATTATAAACATCAAAAAGTATATGGTAATCAACTTCTATATCCATTCCAAGGTTGTTCTCCAGTGAAAGGTCCAGTAAATCCATTCCTCCTATATTTACTGAATTGCCCACCGTTTCCGCGCCAAAACCGGGTATATCCATAAGAGTTCTCGGAGGTATACATAATGATATTAATTTATTTCCGCTGGTATAATAACTGGAAAGTATTATTGAGCTTATTTCCGGCTCAAGAAGATTCTCTCCGGCACATGAAAAAACTATATTAACATCATCTCCAAGTATAAGGGATTCCGGTACTGTTATCCTTTCTTCTTCAGGTACTTCTGATTCGGTAAAAAATCTGCCCTTAATCCATGGAACAAGCCAGAAAACAACCGCTACGGCAGCGAGAACCAGGACAAGCAATATAGCAACTATTTTAAAAATAGTATTTCTTCTTCTCCTCCTCTGCTTTATCCTCTTGCTCCTTAATCCCTCGTTTTCCCCGCTTTCCTTAGATTCTTCCTCTTTTTCTTCATATCCTTCGAGTTCGAAGTCCTCATTTTTCAAGAAATCATTCATAGAATCATCGTCTTCTTTTTTCCCGTGTCTGAGTTCATAAAAATCCTCATCTTCAGGTTCGTTTTCACCTGATCTTTTATTTCCATCATAAAAAGACATATTAAATACCTCCACAAATATTATTCCAAATTCTGGCGCTATCAGGATGCAACAACTTATTACTTCCTACAACGTATATTATAGTATTTTTATAAACTTCTAATAGACATAAATCTATATTTTTATCGGCTATAGCTCTCAAACTTTCTACACCCTCATAATTTCTGCTTCTCTCAACCTTATCAGAAATAAATAAAATCTTATCCTCCAGGCTCATATTGCAATACCCGATCGTATGGAACTTTATTGATTTCAATATTTTATCATCATTGATACCAAAATCTCTACAAACCAGGTAATCACCTGCAAAACTATGCAGAAGAGGCGGTGTGTTTAGTTCGAAATCAGTTATTTCAAGCCTGTTTTCTTTTGCTGTCCTTAATAGTTCCTCATAACTAAAAATTTTGCCATAATCATGCAGGATACATGCAACGCTAAGACGGTATAAATCAATATCAGGCAGAAATCTTTTGCTGATTTCGTTTGCATATTCAAGGGTATTTAAAGAATGCCTGTATAGCTTTTCAGGCATTACTTCTCTAATCTTACTGTCAATTACTTTCAGATGCTCTTTTTGGTCGACTGCCAATTCCAGATTATTTATATAGTCCATGTTTTAATATGTAATTACTAACCCCCTCGGGAACTAAATAATCTATCGGCCTATTTTCCCTTAATCTAATTCTTATATCAGTTGAAGAAATAGAAAGGGCCGGTATTTCCATTACAAATATCTTTTTGCTTGCCAAAGGTTTATTTCCGAATAATCTTTTCTTTAAATCTTCCAGACGGGCCATATTATATCCCGGCCTGGTCGCTGCTATAAATTTACACATGGATACAATTTCATCCGTATCCTTCCAGGTTAGTATTTCCAGTATAGCATCTGCACCTGTTATAAAAAAGAGCTGTGAATCGCCACCGTATATTTTTTTAAGTTCGCGAACCGTATCCCTGGTGTAAGATTGACCTTTTCTATCTATTTCTATCCTTGAAACAAAAAAATTACTATTTGAAGAAGTGGCAATAACAGTCATAATATACCTGTCTTCAGCACTGGCTATCCTATCTGCTATTTTATGGGGAGGATTTCCGGTAGGTATAAAAATTACTTTATCAAGACTAAACTGACTTAGAGCCTCCTGGGCAGTAACCAGATGCCCGTGGTGAATTGGGTTAAAAGTTCCCCCCATAATACCAATCTTTTTGTAACCCTTACTTGTTTTTTTCAATCTACTCCCTTACCTGACCACTACCAAATACTATAAATTTATTAGTTGTAAGTTCCCTTAGTCCCATTGGACCACGGCAGTGGAGTTTCTGGGTGCTTATACCCATTTCTGAACCCAGTCCAAACTGCTCACCATCTGTAAATCGCGTTGAAGCATTTACAAAAACCGTAGATGAATCCACTCCCTGAGTGAAATAAATAGAGTTCTCGTAACTTGACGTTATTATAGATTCAGTATGATGAGAGCCATATTTATTTATATGTGACACAGCTTCCTCGACACTATTTACAACCTTAACCGCCATTTTATAATCCAGATATTCCTCGTACCAATCTTCCTCAGAAGCCAGTTCTACATCAGGATAAATATTTTTTGTTAGAGAACATCCGAGGAGCTTTACATTATTATCTTCAAGTTTCTTAAGTACAAAAGGCAAGATTGCTCCTGCAACACTTTCATGAACCAGCAATTTTTCGGCCGAATTACACACACTCGGCCTCTGGATCTTTGAATTCAAAACTATATCTGCAATTACATCCATGCTCAGGTTTCCAAGTATGCTATCAATATAAATATGACAGTTCCCTATGCCTGTTTCAATAACAGGTATCTTTGAATTCATAACTACACTTTCAATAAGGCTCCTGCCTCCTCGAGGGATAAGAACATCTATATACTTCCTTAGCTGCATCAGCTTTGTTACATCTTCCCTTTCGGCAGATGGTAAAATCTGAACAACACTTTCAGGAAAATTATTATTTTTTAAAGCTCTACCTATTATCTCAACTATTTTTATATTGGTATTAAGGGCATGAGAACTCCCTCTTAAAATTATGCAATTACCTGCCTTGAGACACAAAACAGTCGCATCAATAGTTACTTCGGGTCTCGCTTCATATATTATTCCAACGACACCCAGCGGCACCCTTATATTTTTTAAAATCATACCATTCGCCAGATTATATCCAGAAATCACTTCTCCAACAGGGTCATTGAACTTTATGACTTTATCTATACTCCCGGCCTTTTTTTCTATTCTTTCCCTGTCAAACTTCAGTCTGTCCATAAGACTCTCTGAAATTCCCATTCTACGGGATATTTCCATATCCTTTTTATTTTCTTCTACAATCTCCTCTACGTTTTCAATTATATATTTTGAGATATCAGAAAGAACCTTATTCTTAACATCTGTCCCCGCATTGGAAATAAATCTTGTACTTTCTCTGGCTTTCTTTGCTATTTCCAGTACTGCATCCATCTACTCCTCCAGTTTTTTAAAGTTATTATAACACAAAACAGTCAATCAAATTATTCATTAAAAACAACCAGACAATCCCTGTGGATAACCTCAGCACACATAGAAATACCGAATTCTGATAAAATTTTACTTTTATTTTTGCCCTTTATTTTTTCTATATCCTCACTTGAAAAATTGCTTATGCCCTTCGCGATTAATCTGCCATCAGTTGAATTGACCTTTAAAGTATCTCCTTTATTAAATCTTCCGCTTACCTCGACGACTCCAACAGCCAGGATGCTCTTACCTTTATTTAATATGGCTTCTTCCGCACCTTTATCAACCACTATGATACCTCTGGTTCTTTTTCCGAATGCTATCCATTTTTTCACACTTTTTACTTTCTTTGCAGAGCGGGGAACAAAAAAAGTTCCTACATCATCTCCAGAAATAACTCTCTTTAAAATATCCTTCTCCCTGCTGCTTGCAATTACAGTCTTTATGCCCGAGAAAGAACAGATTCTTGCTGCTTTTATCTTGGACCTCATTCCACCAATACCATAAGTTGAACCTATATCTCCGGCTGCATCTTCTATATCCTTATCTATTTTATCTATATAAGAGAGCAATTTTGCATCACTGTAAATCCTCGGGTCTCTGTCATACATTCCTTCAATATCAGTTAAGATTACCAGAGCATCTGCTTCAGCGAGAACAGCTACCATAGCAGCCAGCCGGTCATTATCCCCAAACTTTATTTCGTCTACCGCTACACTATCGTTTTCATTAATAACCGGGACAATATGTAAGTCAATCAGATTCCTTATAGTATTCCTTATATTAAGATACTGCTTCCTCCTTGTTGTATCTTCATGTGTCAGGAGTATTTGCCCTATTTTTATATTGTTTTTGACAAATAAACTGCTGTAAAGGCTCATAAGCTCAACCTGACCTACCGATGCAGCGGCCTGAAGCAGCGCCATATCTTCCGGTTTCCCTTTTATGCCCAAACTTTCAAGACCTGCTGCAATAGCGCCGCTCGTTACAACCATTACTTCTTTCCCTTCTTCCACAAGAGAGCTGACCTCATTTACAAATCTTCTTATGGCATTTTTATCAATGACACCTTTTTTTGAAGTAAGGCTGCTTGAACCTATTTTTACAACCAGTCTTTTAAAATTTTTAAAATAATCAGTCCTGTTATCCATCTCACTGCTTTAAAAAATTACTCTTTAAATAAAAATTCAAGCTTTCCAATAATTACCGTGCTTCCTTCGCTTACGCCTCTTTTTTTAAGTACATCGGCAACTCCTGTCTTTTTAATTCTTTCTATCAAATAATCAAGGGCTTCCTCATTTTCCAGATCAGTCATAGCTACCATTTTTTCAAGCTCTTTATTTTTAATAATATAATCATCATTTCTCTTTAGAATTTCGATTTTACTTTTTTCTTTCTGCTTATCACTTAATTTATAAATCCGTACCCTTTTATCCTCGGGATAATCTGCATCTTCTCTGCCATAAATTTTCCCCTTATGTTCTTTTATTTTACTGTGAATGCTCCATACAAGCTCATTAATCCCTATGCCGGTAATTGCAGATATTAAAAAAACGCTCTTCCCGCTTTTTTTTTCAAGAACCTTTTTTATCTTATTTAACTTACCATTATCTCCGATTAAGTCAATTTTATTTATTAAAACTATATAGTCTTTTTCATATAAATCCTTATTATATAGTCTTATTTCCTCTCTTAAAATATCGAAATCTTTTGTGACATCTTTTCTTGCATCAAGAATCTTTTCTCCATCAAGAACTATAGCAAGCAATGAAGAACGTGTTATATGCCTTAAGAATCTATCACCAAGCCCTTCACCCTTATGGGCATCTTCGATAAGACCCGGCATATCTGCCAGTAGAAAATTCTCATCATTAACAGTTACGACTCCTAAATTAGGAGCAAGCGTAGTGAAGGGATAGTCTGCTATCTTTGGTCTTGCTGCAGAAACACGACTTATTATCGTAGATTTCCCGCAATTAGGAAAACCGACCAGAGATACGTCCGCTATGAGTCTCAACTCAAGATTAATCCATAAATCTTCTGTCTCCTCACCCTTTTCGGCAAACGCAGGAAATCTCCTTTTAGAAGATACAAAGCTTGCATTTCCCCTGCCACCTTCGCCTCCTTCAGCAATAATTATTTCTTTTCCGGAACTATCAAGATCTGCGATTATTTCTCCTTCAATATTTTTAATTATAGTTCCTGCTGGGACTTTTATGATTAAATCTCTGCCATCTTCTCCTTTTTTATTATTTGACCCGCCACTTTTACCATTTTCCGCTTTATAATGTATCTTTTTCCCAAAAATGTATAATGTACTAAGACTATCATATGCTTTTATCACCACATCTCCGCCTCTACCACCATTGCCGCCACTTGCCTGCCTTTTTTTACCACCCTTTAATTTAAAAAAAGATACCATTCCGTTTCCGCCATTCCCTGCTTTTACATTGATTTTTGCTTCATCTAAAAACATATCTACTCCAGATAAATAAGGGCGTTACAATTCATATCATATTACGGGACTACCTAAATTTTTAAACCCGGGAATACCGCAATCATTATAATTTAAATTTTAAAAATTGCTTTAAATATCTTCTTCTGTAACATCTGGTCCAGCCCCTTTTTAAAATCCACAAGTGGTATGGCCTCAGATATTAAAGGAGATAAATCAATTTCTTTTTTAGTTATTATCTCATAAGCACTTTTCAGAGTTTCGGGTGTAGCTGAATATGAGCTAATTATAGCAATCTCCCTTCTGTACAAGCTTTCAAAATCAATCTCTATCATGCTTGATTTACCTGACGCTGCAAAGATAATAGCTATACCGCCATCCCTCAGATACTCAATAGCTTTACCCAGTGAATCACTATTTGTCACAGTTAATACAGCAACATCAGCACCTATGTCTGTAATATCTTTAATTCTTTTCTGAATATCGCACTTTAATGGGTTTATGGTATATTCTGCCCCATATTTACCTGCCAGAGACAGCCTGTCCTCATCAATATCGATAGCTATAGCTCTGCCCTTAAAAAGTTTAATAAGCTGTATGAACAGCATCCCCATGATTCCAGTCCCCACCACAGCAAAAAAATCGCCTTTTAAAAAATTTACTTTATCGATAGCTCTTATACAGCATGCAAGTGGCTCCATAAATAGCGCCTCCTTCGGGCCTGTGCCCGGAGGTACCTTAAAAGTAGTATAATTAATATGCTCTGCAGACAATCTTATAAACTGGCTGAAAGCACCAGGGTATATATTTTTTTCTTTAAAATGCCTGCACATCGAATGACTCCCATGAAGACAATAATGACACTGGTAACAGGGTATATGATGAGCTGCAACAACCATATCGCCCGTCTTAAATCCGGTTACATCTTCTCCCGTTTCAACCACTCTTCCAACAACTTCGTGACCAAAAACTGCAGGCTTTTTTATAGCGGGGTCAAAGATTTTTATAATATCCGAACCGCACAAACCTGTATATTCCATTTCTATCAGCATCTCATCTTTTTTTATTTCCGGCTTGTCTATTTCCTCCAGCCTGAAATCATTCTCACTGAAGCAAAATAAAGCTTTCATGATAATCAGCTAAGTTAAAATATTATATTTTATGCCTTTCTGATGACCCATAAGCTCCAGGGCTTCAACCAATTTCTCAAGAGGCATATCCGCAGTTATGAATTTCTCTGCGTTAATACTGCGCGAAGTTATTAAATCAAAAGCTTTTCTAACATATTCAGGAGTATGGTGGTATACACCCTTTATAGTAAGCTCGGAATAATGAATCAATGATGTATCAATATTTATAGAGGTACCCGGCATGCAGCCCCCGAAAAGATTTATAAGGGCTCCTTTCCTTCCCATGCGGATAGCCATTTCCCATACCTCCGGAACTCCCGTAGCATCAATTGCTATGTCGGCTCCTTTCCCCATTTCGGTTAATTCTTTAACCGCCTGAACCTGGTCATCTACGTCCTTAACATTGACAACATAGTCCGCACCAAATTCTTTTGCATATCCCAGCCTTTCCTCCGACAGGTCGACAGATATAACTACAGCGCCTTTTAATTTTGCAAGCGCTACAAACATTAAACCTATCGGTCCGGCTCCATTTATTACCACGGTGTTGCCTTCATTAATGTAAGATTCCTCTACGCCGTGAACCACACATGCAAGTGGCTCCAGTAAAGCAGCTTCCCTGTATTTTATTTCTCCCGGTATCTTATATGTATTTTTCTCCAGTATGTCACCCGGTACTTTTATATATTCTGCATAGGCACCGTTATTATAAACAAGATTTTCACATAGAGAGTATCTGCCAAGCCTGCAGTAATAGCAATTGTAACAGGGCACGCTATTGACTGCCACTATTCTGTCCCCTACTTCAAAATTCTTAACTTCACTTCCTTTTTCTACAATATCACCGGACCACTCATGCCCAAAAACTGAAGCATTTTCTATCATCGTAGGATGCCCTCTCCTGTAAGTCTTGAGGTCGGAACCACATGTAAGAGCGCTCTTTATTCTTGCAAGGACTTCGTTGCTCTTTATTTTTGGTATATCTATGCGCTCAAACCTGACATCACCTGGTCCGTAAAATAACTGAGCCTTCATTTTTCCCTTCATAAACAATCTCCGTTAATCGAATAGTTAAAAAAATATTAATAAAATATTTTACCTAAATATTACAGAAAGAATTTATACAGTCAAGCAAATAAAATACCGCTTTTAAAAAAGCTATTAAATATATAACAGATTAATACCCATACTTATGATAAGATACCGTATGATTAAAAAATATCAATTATTTCATCATTTGAACATAAGTGATTTATTGCCTTATATCTAATGATGGCATATATGATAAAATTAATGAATTATGAAGAAAAAATTATCACTATTCTGGACATTCTTTAAAATAGGAAGTTTTACTTTCGGTGGGGGTTTTGCAATGATACCCTTAATCGAACGGGAGATAGTGGAGAAAAAAGGCTGGATCTCACAGAATGAAATTATAGACATTTTAGCTATTTCCCAGTCGTTCCCCGGTGCTATTGCAATAAACTCAGCAATATTTATTGGCAGAAAAATAGGAGGATACTCCGGAGCTCTCCTTTCCCTTCTCGGCGTAACAATTCCATCATTTTCTGTAATTATCATAGTGGCAAAATTATTCTCATATTTTATAGATATAAGCGTTGTTAGAGCAGCCTTTAAAGCAATAAGTTCTGTTGTTGTATCTCTTCTGATTGTTGCAGCAATCAGGGTAGGAAAAACCTGCATCAAAGATAAAATAAGTCCTTTTATAACAATTATTGCCCTCATTCTGATTCTTATTGCAGGGGTTCATCCCATCTACGTAATTATTTCAGGAATTATACTGGGTTTTGTAATTTATTTATTTAAAATTAAAAGGGGAAAAACAGGATGATTTATTTAGACTTATTTCTCACCTTCCTAAAAATCGGTTTATTCTCCTTTGGCGGAGGATACGGAATGATTCCTCTTATTGAAAGGGAGCTGGCTTCAAACAGCTGGCTCACCGTTCAGGAATTTGTAGATATTATATCTATTTCAGAAATGACACCCGGTCCTATCGCCATAAACGCCGCGACTTTCATAGGCTATAAAATGGGGGGGATTCCGGGAGCGCTAGCAGCAACCACAGGAGTCGTTATCCCATCACTGGTTATAATCCTTGTCGTATATTATTATTTTACCAGATTCCAGCAGAGTCTAATCGTAAAACAAACTATCTGCATAATAAAACCGATAGTTCTTGCACTGATTATACAGGCAGCTATATTCGTAGCAGGTAATACTTTCATTGTGGAGGGAAAAGAAATCAGGGATTTATTAAATTCATTTTCTTTAAGCAGCCTTATAGAAGTCTTTAATCCAGTTACTATAATAATTACCGCCTTAAGCCTTTTAGCCCTGCTTCTATCCAGAATACACCCGATAATTGTCATCCTGGGAGCAGGAGTACTTGGAGTTATTTTGCATTATGCCGGTCTGCTATGAAGATTTTAAGATTCTTATTTAAAAAACTGTCAAATATCTGAACAGACACAATTATGCTTGCTTATAAGTTATCCTGCTATAAATGTTTTAAGCCAGTGAGTCAGGCCTATATATGAGGAATTACTGAGATACTTAATCTTATTGACAAAATCAGTCAGAAATAATATTTACTGATTTCCCTGTTTTGCCGCCTTTTACAAATTCAACTCTTCCATCAGCCAGAGCAAAAAGGGTATGGTCTCTACCGAGACCTACATTAAATCCCGGTTTATATTTAGTTCCCCTCTGCCTGATTATAATATTCCCGGCATTTACGGTCTGTCCGCTGAATTTTTTTATACCCAGATATTTCGGGTTGCTATCCCTGCCATTTCTGCTGGTTCCTGCACCTTTTTTACTGGACATTTCCTACACCTCTTTTATCCGTTATTTCTTTATGTTTATCTTATCCAGATGTAATACTGTAAGTAACTGCCTGTGCCCCACCTTTCTCCTGTACCTCTTTTTGGGCTTATATTTAAAGGCTATTACTTTATCACCTTTTACCTGTTCCTTTATAGTGGCATCTATTCCGGCTTCAGGAACAAAAGGCTTACCGACTTTTACTTTGCCGCCATCACTTATAAGGTTAACTTCCGGAATAGTAACCTTATCACCTTCTTTGCCTTCTATCCTGTCCACTATTATATCTTTATTTTCTTCTACCTTATATTGTTTTCCGCCACTTGTAATTATTGCGTAAATTTTAATCCTCCATTGTCGCTTCCAGTTACAGAGTGCAATATTAACATATGCAACGTTACCCTGTCAATTTAACATTTAAAAATTTAATATCAGAAATTCCCGTTACAACAGATAACTTTTCCCCTCATAAATCTCTACTTCTGTATCACTGCAACCGCACTTGTCTTTGACACAGACTTAATTTCAACTTTCAGCCTCTGCCCGATATACTTACTTCCCTCAATAATCTGAACCACGTAACCGTTAATTCTTGATATGGCATCATTTTTATTATGCAGATATGGCTCCTCAACAACAAGATTCAGTACATCTCCCACCTTAAATGGTTGTGATGCCTGCTTTATATCACCAACCGAGCCTTCTGCAACCAGCAGAAAAGAATCCAGTGGTAATTTCGAATCTCCCTGTATATTGATATATTTTTTGGTTATATTTTCAATATGTTTCAAATTTTTCCCATCAGAGCCAATAATCTGTGCTGCAATTGTAGGATTTAATTTAATTAAAAAACCTTTTGAGAGACTTTCCCTCGCAAGCTTTCTTATTTTTCTCTCTATCTCCAGTTTTATGGTTTCCTCGGACTTTACAAATCCAGAACCCGAACATTCAGGGCAGACCCTGCATAGTGTGCCAAGAATTCCATCCGAAACATTCTTCCTGGTCATCTCGATAAGCCCCAATTTCGAGAAGTGAAGGACCTCGGTTTTTGTAGGGTCATTTGCAAGACATTGTGTGAATCTGTTATACACCTTTTTCCTGTCTTTTTCGCTTGCCATATCAATAAAATCAATAACTATTATCCCGCCGATGTCTCTCAGCCTCACCTGGCTGGCAATTGTTTCAGCAGCTTCAAGATTGGTCCTTAATATCGTATGTGCTGAACTCTTGCTTGAGGTATATTTACCAGTATTAACGTCAATCGTTGTCATGGCTTCACCATGGTCTATTACTATAAAACCACCTGATTTTAACCATACTTTTCTCTCAAGAGCGCTTTCTATAACTTCATTGACATTGAAAGCATCAAACAGGTCTTCATCACCATGATGCACAATTATATTATTAAACCTGACTCCAATAGACCTGAGATACTGCTCGATCTCCCTTTTTATTACTCTCTTGCTCACATATATAGCACTGAACTCTTCCGAGAATATATCCCGCACTAATTTAATTATTAATGAATATTCGCTTGAAATCAGCTCGGGTTTATTCAGGCTGGAAGCTCTTTTCTTTATATAATTCCATTTTTTAACAAGCTGCCTCAGGTCTTTTTTCAATCTGGCTTTATCGGATTCTTTAGCTGCTGTTCTTACAATTAATCCATATTCTTCTCCATTACTTATGGTCCCCACAGCTTCTCTCAGTTTATCTCTATCATCACCGGAAATTTTTCTTGAGACTCCGACGCCCCTGTTAAATGGCGCAAGAACCAGATATCTGCCCGGAATAGATATAAATGTGGTTAGCCTCGCACCCTTTGTTTTCATTGGGTCTTTTGTAACCTGCACCAGAATCATCTGATTTTGCTTGAGTATATACTGTATCTTCCTCGGGATTTCTGCCTCATTATCTATATCATCACTAAACCCAACTTCATTAACATATAGAAAAGCATTTTTATCCTCACCTATATCAACAAAAGCTGCATCCAGTCCCGGAAGAACATTCTTAACCTTACCAAGGTAAATATTCCCAACCAGCGATTTCCTGCTTCTTCGCTCAAAATAAAGCTGAGTTACCTGTTTCGATTCTAAAATAGCAGCTCTCGTCTCATTTCTATCTGAACTTATTAATAACTCTTTATCCAATTTTTCATTCTCCTTTAATATCAAGCCAGACTATCTCTCAATTACTTCCATCGGGGTTTTAAGATCGCCCCCCTGTAATATAAATAGTTCTTCTTTTCTTGTTCTCTTAACCTTAATTTTATATTCTTTCAGCCAGTCCTTTAAAAAAATGTAAAAGTCATTAAACTTAAAAAACTGGTTATTTTTTTCTTTAAAAATTTTAGCATATCCAAAGATTTTTAGCAGAATAATATTATTCTCCTCTCCCTGAGATGCCACCTTATAATCAAAGATGGAATCATAAAAAAAGGACCCCTTAATCAATCCTTTATCTATCTCTTTATAAAACCTATCAATCAGACTTTTATTAGAGCATTCTGAATCCAGCGTAAAAATATATAAGCTTAATCCTATCTCATTCATCAGTTTATCTTTTTTTTCAATAATTCTTCTTACTTCGGTGACCTGAACCTGCTGTTTTAGCTCTCTATTAATCCTTGTTCTAAATTCATCTTCTTTAACATCATTACAAAGAACCACATCTGCATACTCTGCCATACTTTCTATGCCAAGAGGAGTCGGCTGACTAAAACTCAATTTCGGCCTTTGATTATACCCCTGACTGTAAACTACCTCAAAATTAGCCCTATTTAAAGCCCGGATTATAAACCTTGAAATATCAAGATGGGAAAGGTACCTGAATTCACCTTTTTTATAAAACTTAAATCTTATGCCATTATTAGATAAATTTCTTTGATTTTTCATATTCCCTGCGCAAAAAATCTTTTTTTACACCTATATCAATAAAATCCCACGGCAGTATCTCATCATCGGAAAATCCTCTCGTGGTGAAAAAATTAATATCCAGGCCTGCTTTTTTGAAAGCTTCTTTCCAGATATCAAAATTAAAGAAATCTGACCAGTTATCAAACCTGGCGCCACCCCTCCATGAATTTTCTATAACATCTCCAACAAGCTGATTTCCTACTGAAAGTGCGCATTCCACCATAGCCCTGTAGGGGTCAGCCCACTTTATATCTACATACCTTTTCCGGGCATTATTTAAAATATATTTAAACTTATCATAGAGAATTTCAGGTTTGTCAAGCCCCACCCACTGAAAAGGCGTAAAAGGTTTGGGACAGAATACATTTATACTGATATTTATTCTTAATCTTGATAGCTTTCTACCACTAAGTTTCCCTTTTGCAGCCATTATTGTTTTTCCTATAAGTTCAGACATCTGAATGATATCCTGCCTGTTTTCAAAGGGCAGCCCTATCATAAAATAAAGCTTGACTCTTTCCCAGCCTCTGCCAAAAGCCATTTTTATACACTCAAGCATCTCATCTTCACTGATATTTTTATTAATTATATCCCTCATCCTCTGGCTGCCTGATTCAGGTGCAAAGGTAAGACCTGATTTCCTGCCTCCCTGAATGAGCTCAAGCAACTTCAGGTTAAAGCTGTTCAACCTCAGAGAAGGCAATGATATTGATAATCTTTTTGATTTTAATGAATTTATTACACCCTCAATTAACTGCTCTATTTTTCCATAATCAGACGAGGAGAGTGATAGAAAGGAGATTTCGTCATATCCCGTATTCTTAATCCCCTCAACACTATATTTTATAAGATCTTCAACTTTCCTTTTCCTTACAGGCCTGTAAATAAATCCAGCCTGACAGAACCTGCAGCCCCTGCCGCACCCCCTCATAATTTCTACTACAAATCTGTCATGTACTGTTTTTATGTTCGGTATGACAGGGTCTGTAACAACTTTATATTTATTCAAATCCCTGACCACTGCTTTCTTTACTTTAATTTCAGGCTCAAATTTTTTAACCCTTCCATCATCGTAATAATAAAACCTGTAAAATTCGGGAACGTATAATCCATCCAGCCTGCTAACTTCATTTAAAAACCATCTCTTTTCTCTGTTATTTTTCTTATACTCCTTTACTATATTTAGAATAGAGATGCTAACCTCCTCCCCGTCCCCTATAACAAAGAAGTCCACGAATCTTGAAAGGGGCTGGGGATTAACCATAGCCGGCCCTCCAGCGCATACCAGAGGGTTATCCTTCCCTCTTTCTTTTGAATTTATATTTATCCCTCCGAGGTCAAGGATATTCAATATGTTTGTATATAAAAGCTCATGCTGGACTGTAAATCCGATTATATCGAAGCTATCAAGAAATATTCTATTTTCCAGCGAAAATAGTTTTATGTTTTTTTCTCTGAGTTTTTTCTCAAAATCTACCCAGGGTGAAAATACTCTTTCCACCGAGAAATCCTTATGCTTGTTTATAATATCGTATAAAATCTGGAGACCAATATTCGACATTCCAACCTCATAGATATCGGGAAATACCAGCGCTACAAAAACCATACTGGAGAGTTCAGCCGGGGAGTCCGGATTTTTACTTTTTATGCCTATTTCGTTGCCAATATACCTTCCAGGCTTTTCTACACCTTCCAGAAGTTCCTCAAGAATACTAAAGTCTAACTTATTAATTTTATTCATATCCACTTTCGATTAAAACACATTTTTAAATGCTGCCCGCGCTATTTATAATGCTGGAAAGCTATTTCATGCTCTTTTCTAATTTCCTTCCATACATAGACATTTTCAACCAGACCTATGCCAAGAAACATGCTTATAAGGTTAGAGCCCCCGGCACTTAAAAATGGCAGAGGTATACCAATAATAGGCATTATTCCTATAGTCATACCTATATTTATTGTTACCTGGGATAAAATTATAAGACCTATGCCGGAACTGAGCAGCATGGCAAATCTATCGGAAGAATTTGAAGCTATATAAAAACATCTCCAGACAATAATTCCAAGCGCTATTATTACACAAATTGCGCCAATAAAGCCAAGCTCTTCTCCTATGACAGAAAATATAAAATCAGTGTGATGTTCGGGGACATAACTCAAATTGGTCTGTTTTCCAAGAAAGAGACCTTTCCCGAGAATTCCCCCTGAGCCTATAGCCATCTTGGATTGAAACAAGTTATAGCCGGAACCTTCACTTGCATATGCTTCCGGCTTTAAAAGGACAAGAATCCTGTCCAGCTGATATTGTTTGACAAGCCCTGCATTAATAGCAACGAAAACACCAGCTATCGTTAATCCTGTTATTGAAATAAAATACAAAAAATTAGCTCCCGACAAAAATAACATACCCATGTATACGATAAAATATATCAAAGCAGTACCGTAATCAGGCTGCAGCAAAACCAATACTATAAAAGAAAATGCCATTAAAAGGGATAAAATAACCTTTTTAAATGTCATATGGCACTCTTTTTCCGTTCTCCACTTTGACATGACGGCAGCTACACATATTACCATTAAAATTTTAGAAAACTCTGAAGGCTGAACAGTTGTAAACTTTAAATCTATCCAGCTCTTTGAGCCGTGCACTTCGTAACCAAAAATTAACACAATCACAAGCACGACTATGCCTGTAACAAGAACAAACCACCAGTATCTCTTAATCTTCCTGTAATTGATGAATTGGACCACGATACTTAAAACAATTCCTATCGCCAGATATGCAGCCTGCCTTTTAAGATAATAAAGAGGGTCACTTACACCGCCCGGCAGGGTTTCTCTCGTTGCACTGTAAATAATCAACAACCCAAATGAAGAAACAGCAATTACTATAAAGAATAATAAAAAATCAAATTTTAATGTTCCCTTTTTTTTAATGTAGGCTTCAAAATCAACTACACTTTTTCTTTTTTCCATAATTAAATTATATAAATTCCAGAGTTTATTTTTAAATTAAAAAAATCTCAATTATCATTAATCTATATTAAATAAATATCTATATATGCTCTCTGCGATAGGGGCAACATTACTTCCCCCTGAGCCTGCTTCTTCAATCATTGCTACTATTACATATTCCGGGTTATCGACTGGAGCATAACTTGCAAACCAGGCATAATCCTGCCTCCCATAAAACTCGGCGGTACCAGTCTTTGCAGCAACGGGAATATCATCAACAGGAAAGTCCGAAAAAACTCCGTATGCTGTTCCGCCTGGTTCAACTACCTCCATCAAACCTTCCTCTATCATCTCGATATAGCTCTTATTTAGCTGGAGATCCTGATATTCCACTGACAGATTGTCTGCAAACAAAATTTCTTCATTATCCCTTATTTCTTTAACCAGATGGGGCTCATATTTTATGCCATACTCTGCCAGAATAGAAAAAACCTGCGCCATCTGAAGCGGAGTTACAAGTAAATCACCCTGGCCTATTGCCATATTAACAGTATCACCAGGAAACCATACAGACTTCTCAACCTGTTTTTTAAAATAATCTTCTTTCCATTCTTTATCAGGAACAAGACCTTCTTCCTCATCCGGGAGGTCCACGCCTGTTTTAGAACCAAGACCAAAAATTTTTGAATATCTCTGAAGAAGTTCATCTGAATTATCGAGCTTTTTAAAAAGCCCGTAACCAACCTGATAGAAATAAATATCACAGGAGTTTTTTATAGCTCCTGCAATATTAAGATTCCCATGACCGTATTTTGCCCAGCAGTACTTCGGAAAATCCTCTCCAAGCCCGTACCACACTCCTGCACAGTTAAATTTGCTTTCTTTGCTTATAACTTCTTCACTAAGGCCGGCATAAGCTGTTACCACTTTAAATATAGAGCCGGGCGGAAAAGATATAACGGCCCTGTTTAAAAAAGGATAATAATTATCGGGGTCATTTAAATAATTCCAATCCTCTTCCGAGATTCCCCCGGAAAACAATTCCGGATCATAGGTGGGGTAACTTGCCATTGCCAGTATCTGCCCATTTTCAGGGCTCATTACAACAACTGCCCCGCCCTGTGCATTATAATACTCATCTGTATCCTTAATTTTCTTCTGCCTGACCTCAAGAATGGATTTATAAAGTACCTCCTCAACGAACTTCTGTAAGTCAATATCAATAGTTAGATACAGGTCACTTCCGCTAATTGGCTTGATTTCTTCCAGTATACTTACAGGTATTTCCATAGGGTCAACTTCATATACTATTTTACCCTTACTTCCTCTCAATATATTTTCATAAGTTTCTTCCAGTCCGCTCCATCCTACCTGGTCTCCGCCTTCATAATTATAATCATACTCTTCAGAGCTTAACTTTTCTTTGCTAATCTCTCCTATATAACCCAGAATTTGAGACATCAGAGAACCATAGTTATATTGCCTTAAATAAACATCAACAACCTCTACACCGGGCAGTTTATCTATATTTTCCTCAATATAGATAACAGTAGCGTAATCTATATCCTGTTTTAAAATAATCCTTTCTATATAAGAAACATTACTATCCTCCATTTTCTTTTTTATATCTGCATAAGGAATATTGAGACAGTCACTCAAGATATTTATAGCTCTATCATTTTTTAAAACAATATAAGGCTGAACGGCTACAGCCTTAACAGGGACACTCCTGACCAACAATTTGCCATTCCTGTCATAAATATTCCCCCTGGGAGCCGCCACGGTTTTTTCTCTTGTGATACTCTCGGCTGCCAGCTCGGAATAAAGCTCTCCACTCATTACCTGCAGGAAATATAGCCTGAAGATAAGTATTATTAATATTAAAACCATTATATAAACAACAATCTTATACCTTATGTTATAATTCAATTTCAATCTCCCTTCTCCTGCCGGAGCTTATTCTAATCAGGGGGAACAAAACAAACACCAGAATAATATTAAAAAACGGTGTCGATGCCAGTTTTATGCTCATATTGAGCCAGTTAATTTCATAATTAAATAAATAATAAATAAGGTTGACCAGCAAAATATTAACTTCTGTGACTAAAAAAACAATTGATAAATAAGCAAGCCACCTTGATTTAAATCCTACGGTAATTAATCTGTCAACTAAAAATCCGTCTATAGCATAAATAAATGCGCTTATTCCTACAACATCTCCCACCATAAGATCCATTAATATGCCTATTATAAAACCGTACAAAATTCCCCATATCGTGCCGTCAAAAAAAGCAACTGCGACAACAGCTACCATAACCAGGTCAAAATGTATAGAGAACATTTTTAAATACTCAAAAAAAACTATCTGGATTAATAAGCAGATTATAAGTATAAAAAAATGTAGAAACTTTGAAAAAATTCTCATAACTTTAATTTACACCAGTCAGCTATATGTAAGCTTATTATTAATTTTATTTCTTCAATATCAATACATTCTCTAATCTCTTAAAATCAGCAAAAGGCTCTATCTCAATAATCTTATAGGGATTATCGGAACTATCAACAACTCTGCTTACCCGACCAATCAGAATTTCTCCCGGTAAATTTCCATATTCTGATGTTATTATTATATCTCCTTTAAATACATCTTCCTCGCTGGAAATATAATCCAGTGTAATTTTCCCTTCCTGGCTGCCCTTTATTACACCAAGTTGTCTTGATGATAGAATTCTTGCTCCAATGGAACTCTTAGAGTCATCTATAAGCCTGACGTTACATGAATCGTCACCGGTTAAAGCAACAACTCCTATCAGCCCATATTCATTGATAACTCCCATTCCCTGACGTACTCCTTCGCCACTCCCGGCATTTAGAATGATTTCCGATTGCCCCCTGTCCTTATAAAATCCTACTACTTGAGCTGATATCGTATCATGTCCTTCCCTGAGTTTTATTCCCAGCAATTTCCTTAAAGCATCGTTTTCAATCCTGAGGTTCGCATAATCACTGTATTCTTTTCTCAATTCAGAATTTTCTGCCTTAACATCAAGATACTTGCCCCTTAAATTTATATAATCTCTTGTTGAATTAATAAAATTATGAAATGGCTTAAAAAAGGAAGAAAACTCCTCCTGAATCGGCTTAAAAAAGTCAAGAGTCCTGGCTCTTATGGTAACTAGTAATTCAGATTGCCTGAAGCTCACCGTAATAATTACCAGACATAAAATAATTATTAGAGCAAGGGTAATATAAATTCTGAATCTTCTATTCACTATAACATTAAAAATATAATTGATTGAATATAAAACAGGTTATTTGGAATATTTAAGATACTTTTTCAAAGTATTAAAGTCTTCAACACATCTCCCCGCACCGATGGCCACTGCTGCCAGGGGGTCTTCAGCAAGATATACCGGACAATGAGTCTCCCTGCTAATTCTTTCCGTTAATCCTTTAAGCAATGATCCTCCTCCTGCCATTACAATACCTCTTTTCATTATATCAGAAGAAAGTTCGGGAGGAGTTACATCAAGCACTTCAACAATTGCGTTCACGATATCGCCAAGCACTTTTTCCAGCGCTTTTCTTATCTGCTGGCTTGTCACAATAATTGTTTTGGGAAGCCCTGTTACCAGGTCTCTTCCATTTATCTCCATCTTTTCCTCATTTTCAAGCGGGAATGCGGAGCCGATTTCCATCTTTACCTTCTCTGCAGTCATTTCGCCTAAAAACAGGTTATGTTCCTTCTTTAAATAATATGTTATGGCTTCATCCATTTCGTCTCCACCAATTCTTAACGACTGACTTACCACTATTCCACCAAGTGATATAATAGCTACTTCGGAAGTTCCACCACCTATGTCTACAATCATGCTGCCCCTCGGTTCATCAATAGGAAGACCTGAACCAATTGCTGCTGCAAGAGGTTCCTCGATTATATATGCTGCTCTTGCTCCTGCCTGTTCGGTAGTCTCAACCACTGCTTTCTTTTCCACCGGAGTAATTCCTGATGGTACACAGATAACTATCCTTGGCCTTGCAAAAGCTACATTCTTATGAACCCTCTGTATAAAGTATCTCAGCATCTTCTCCGTCGTTTCAAAATCCGCAATTACTCCATCCTTAAGAGGCCTTATTGCCATTATATTATCGGGGGTTCTCCCCACCATCATTTTAGCTTCCCTGCCAACTGCAAGTATCCTTCCTCGGTCTTTATCAATTGCCACCACAGAGGGCTCTTCCAGAACTATCCCTTTTCCCTTTACATATACCAGCGTATTTGCTGTTCCAAGGTCAATTCCCATATCCCTGCCAATAACATTTAAGAAAAAATCAAACATCTGCATCTATTAACTCCTTAACTAACTTATAACATCAAAATCAAATTCTCTTAGCATATCCACAAATTTATTAACAGGAAGCCCGACTATATTATAAAAACAACCGTTTATCCTCTCTATCAGCAGACTTCCATACCCTGATACATTATAAGCGCCCGCTTTATCCAGTACATCTTCCTTTTCCAGGTAACTTCTGATTTCCTCTTCTGTTAATTTCCTGAATTTAACATCAGTAGATTCTGTGTCACAATCATATTTACCAGAAAAACCATCAAAAATGCAAATCCCGCTTATTACTTTATGAACCTTACCCGAAAGTATACTTAAAAATCTGGCTGCCTGGTCTTTATTAACCGGTTTACCAAGAATTCTTTTACCCGTATAAACAACAGTATCAAAACCTGCAATTAAAAAACCTGCTGGATAATCCTGCACGCCTTTTTTAAATTTTTTCTCCTTTATATAATTATAAGCACTTTTTGCTTTAATAATACTATTCTGGACAACCATCACATAAGGGTCTTTAAACTGCACCTCTGTAAAACCCCCGGGGTTTATTACTTCAAAATCCAGCTTTAATAGTTTAAGTACCTTTCTTCTTCTTGGAGAAGCAGAAGCTAAAATTATTTTTTTACGACCTTCTTTTACCAACATCAGCCAATAAAAAAGCAATCAGTATCCCTATTATCGCTCCCAGTGTAATATTTACATGAATTCCAAAACTTATATCAATTAAATATAAATTAAGGCTGAGAGAATCAGTGCCCACCTTCAGGCCTTCGTCTAATAAAGGTATCATATCACTTAAAACATGGCCTAAAATAGCTCCTATTATACCTCCAATAAGCACTATAAAAAAAACTATTTTTCCTCTTCTTCTATTCATCAGCCACCTTTAAAAAAGTTATCTTTTAACCATTTTACTTAAAAAACAAATCAATTTCTCTTCTGGCACTCTCTGTTGAATCCGAGCCATGAATTACATTAGTTGTAATATCAACGCCAAAGTCACCTCTTATGGTTCCTTTTTCAGCTTTTTTTGAATCCGTGGATCCCATAAGATTTCTCATCCTTGTGATAGCATCTCTCCCGCTAACTATCATAACCACTGACGGGCCAGAGGTTATATAAGCAATCAATGCGTTAAAAAAGCTCTTATCTTTATGTTCATGGTAATGCCTGTAGGCAATATCTCTGCTGATTTTTATCATCTTCAATTTCTCGATATCAAGGCCTTCTGCTTCTATCCGGGATATTATTTTCCCAATAACCTTTTTCTCGACACCATCAGGCTTTATTATGACAAGGCTCTTTTCCATCACACCACTATTGTCTATTATATAATTAGTATCTTAAATTTATTCCGTTAAACATTTAAATCTTATCCCAAGACCTGACCGACTCTTGCACCGTCCATTTTTACTGCTGGGGAGTTTTGCAATACGGGCAAACCTTCCAGTCAAGATTCAGAGGTTTACCGCAATTGATACATGGATTCTTTAACTTTTTCCTGCAGTAAGGACATATCAAAAAATCATCTTTTATGGGTTTACCACAGGCAGGACATCGCAATTGTTTATCTTCAATCAACATCTCCATTCTCTTAATTTCAAGGTCCCTCTCAATTATGTCATCTATAAATTCGGGTGGTCTCAATATCAAATAGAGAATTAATCCCAGGAAATTCAATACCAGCACGACCAGAGTCCAGAAAATAGCAGGAGCAATGCTTTCACTCCTCAGCCTTGCGTCTCTATAAGTCCAGTATACGAAGGCAAGCCATACAAAAACCAGAATAAAAATCAAACCGTAAAACAGGTTCTTCCATATAGGTAGATTAAAAAAATCTATAATTTTATCGAAATATTCAAATAAATCCATCAATCCTCCAGATTAAATTACACTTTTTTATTTTAAAGATTCTGTAAAACTAATTAATCTAATTTACAATATTTTCCAAATTTGTTATTGAACCAGTAATGCATATAATATCATTTATATCAGAAATTTTTAAAGCAAATTTTAATGATTTTTTAACACTCTCCACACTGTGCAACTGGATGGGGTGTTCCCTTATACCTTCTGATTGCTTTATTTTATATTTTACCACCTCTTCAAGTCTATCCAGGCCAAGGCTTCTTTTACTCATACTTGAGGTTAAAATTAAAACATTACTTATGCTGATGATTTTTTCAACCATACTCTCATAATCCTTATCCTTCAAAACAGCAAAAATAATTACTTTCCTGCGATTTTTAAAATAATCATTCATACTCTTAACAAGAGCATCTATCCCTTCAGGATTATGACTGGCATCTACTATCACAAGAGGCTCTTTTCTAATGATTTCAAACCTTCCCATAATTCTTATAGAGCTTATGCCCTCTTTTAATTTTTCATCAATTAATTTTCTCTTCCTGGTATTCATATAAAGTTCTGACAGCGCTATAGAAAGTGACATATTTACAGGTTGATACTGTCCTAAAAGAGGCAACATAAGATTTCTATAAATACCATTAATTCCTTTAATGTCAAGAAGCCATCCATTAAGTCCCAGGTTTTCTTTTTTTAAAATGTTAAAGTCCTTACCATACAAAAAAAGACTTGAGCCTGTATCAATTACTTTCTTATTTAAGACTTCGATTACTTTTTTATTAAGGCTAGTTGTTGCGACAAGCGCGCCGCTCTTTATAACTTCGACTTTCTCAGACGATATTTTTTCTATTGTATTTCCCAGGTAATAAGTATGTTCCAAGCTTACTCCTGTGAGCCCTACTACTTTAGCATCTACAACATTGGTAGCATCCCATCTCCCACCCATCCCTGACTCCAGCACCATAGCTTCAAGGTTCTCGTCTTCAGCCAGTTTGAGTGCCATTGCAGAGATTATCTCAAATTGTGTGAGAGGTCCGTCAAGATTCATTTTATTTACTTCCCTGATATAAGGGTATATACGGTTGAATGCAGCTGAAAACTTCTCTTTAGAGATTTCTCTTCCGTTTATTCCTATCCTTTCTGTGTAATTGTTTATATGAGGGGAAATATAGTAACCGGTTCTGATACCATTGTATCTTAATATTTCAGAAGTAATCTTTGTAGTGGATGTTTTGCCATTTGAACCTACAATATGAATGAAGCCAGCCTTCTTCTGGGGATTGCCCATAAGCTCGAGTATTTTTTTTATTCTTGTCAGGCCGAATTTTATTCCAAAAACAAGGCAGTCATCCAAATATTTACATACCTGATAGTATTCCACAGTTTCACAACTTATTTATAGGTTAATATCCTTTATCCTTGCAAGCTGTTCCTTCAAAGCTTCCAGTAGTTTATCTACCTGCTCAAGTTTATCTTTTTCCTTCTTTATAATACTGGCAGGTGCTTTACTCATAAAATCTTTATTTGATATCTTGATACTGCCCTTTTCAGATTCCATCTCTACTTTCTTTATTCTATCTTCTATCCTCTTTATCTCCAATTCTATATCAAGTGCATCGATAAGATAAATAAAAATATCTATCCTGCCGGCAGTGGTCTTTATGTAGCCTTTTTTGTCTCCGCAGTCCCCAAACTCCAATTTTGCCACTCCTGCCAGACTGCAGATATATCTTTCATTATTTTTTATAAATAATTCATTTTTTTTATCGGCACCAAGGCTTATTTTAATTTTTTTTGCCGGGTTTATTTTTAGATCCGATCTTATCTTCCTTATCTCGGTTATTACTTTAAAAAGAATTTTTATTTTTTCTTCAACTTCCGGATTTAACCTCGCTAGTTCAAATTCAGGGAAATTAGCTATAGCCAGACTTTTTCCATCATGCGGTATACTCTGCCATATTCTCTCGGTAACAAAAGGCATAAAAGGATGGAGAACCCTTAGATATTTTTCAAGGACATACCATAAAACAAACATCGTATTTTTGCTTTCGCTATCATTTTCCCCATGATATATTCTGACTTTAGCCGACTCGATATACCAGTCACAGTAATCATTCCAGAAAAAACTTACCAGCAGTTTTGATGCAAAAGCAAAATTATACCTGCCAAGATATTTTTCAACTTCTCTAATCACCCTGTGCAACCCTGATACTATCCACTCATCCCATATATTCAAGTTCAGTTGCTCCAGGCTAACGGCTTTAAAATCCATATCTTTATCCAGGTTTGATAATACAAATTTCGAAGCATTCCATATCTTATTGGCAAAATTCCTTGCACCTTCAATCTTTTCATCACCCAGAATCAAGTTTCTCCCCGGAGTTGTTAAAGATGCAAGCGTAAATCTTAGAACATCCGCTCCCTTCTCTTCTATTATGTCCATTGGGTCAACTACATTTCCCTTGGACTTGCTCATTTTCTGACCCGAAGCATCATTTACCAGAGGGTTTATAAAAACTTCTTTAAAAGGAATATTTTTCCTGAAATGCAGGCTCATCATAATCATTCGTGCAACCCAGAAAAAAATAATATCATGAGCAGTCACAAGTGTGTCAGTCGGGAAAAAATATTCCAGGTCCTCTGTTTTTTCGGGCCATCCAAAAACTGCAAAGGGCCACAGGCACGAACTAAACCAGGTATCCAGAACATCGCTATCCTGCCTGAAACTGCTTCCACCGCAATCAGGGCAGCTCGCAGGCTCCTCTTCGCTAACAATCATCCTTCCGCAATTATTACAATACCATACCGGAATCCTGTGCCCCCACCACAACTGGCGGGATATGCACCAGTCCCTAATGTTTTCCATCCAATCAAAATATATCTTTTCCCACTTCTCCGGTATTATCCTTACACTTCCATCCTTCACAGCTTTAATAGCTGGACCTGCAAGCTTCTTCATGGATACGAACCACTGCATTGAAATCCTTGGTTCTACTACTGTGCTGCATCTCGAACAAATTCCTACTGATGATATATGATTTTTTTTACCGGCAAGATACCCAAGGGATTCCAGATCCCTTAAAACCTCCTGCCTTGCTTTATAGCGGTCAAGCCCCTTATACTTACCTGCATTGGAATTAAGAGTGGCATCTTCTTCAAGTATATTTATCTGCTCCAGATTATGCCTCTTACCAATTTCAAAGTCATTGGGGTCATGAGCCGGCGTTACTTTTACTGCGCCGGTTCCAAATTCCATATCTACAAAAGAATCCTCTATGACGGGAATCTTCCGTCCCATAAGTGGCAGATAAACATATCTGCCTTTATATTTTTTATATCTTTTATCTTCAGGGTTTACAGCAACTGCCGTATCTCCAAGCATTGTTTCCGGTCTTGTTGTTGAAACAATTATATATTCTTCTTTGCTGGGCTTGCCTGTATTAGAGTCTATCAATGGGTATTTGATATCCCAGAGGCTCCCTTTCTTTTCAACATGCTCTACTTCGATATCGGAAATCGCAGTACGGCATCTCGGGCACCAATTAATCATGTAGTTTCCCCTGTAAATCAGCCCCTCGTTATAAAGAGCTACAAATTCTGTCGTTACCGCCTTTACATATCTTTCATCAAACGTAAATCTCTCTCTATCCCAATCTAATGAACAACCCAGTGATTTTAACTGCTCTATAATCCGGTTGCCGTATTTCTCCCTCCATTTCCATACCTCATCTACAAATTTCTCCCTGCCCAGCTCAAATCTATTTATATTTCTCTTTTCCAGAACTTTTTCCACCACATTCTGTGTTGCGATTCCTGCATGGTCGGTCCCGGGTACCCATGTGGTGTTATATCCTTTCATCCTTTTATATCTTACAATTACATCCTGCAGGGAATTATTTAAAGCATGACCTATATGAAGATAACCTGTTACATTGGGAGGAGGTATCACAATACTAAACGGAGTTTTTGATTTGTCTACTTCTGCAGAAAAACACTTATTTTCAAGCCAGTAATTATAAATTTTCTTCTCAAATAATGAAGGGCTGTACTTGCCTTCAATTCCTTCAAACATATTAAGCTGACTTTTCCTCATCTTTTAGAAAAACTTTATTTTTGGCTTTGACTGATACCCCGGGTTCGATTTTACTCTTTATAACTTCCTCTGTTATCAGGTATTTATTTATATCTCTTTGCTCGGGTATCTCAAACATCATATTTAGCATAATCTCTTCCATTATTGCCCTGAGCCCTCTTGCTCCTGTCCTTCTATTTAAAGCAAGCCTGGATATTTCCCTCAGGGCATCTTCGGTAAACTCCAGCTCAACATTATCCATCCTTAACATCTTTTTATATTGCCTTACCAGAGAGTTTCTGGGCTCGGTTAAAATTCTTACAAGGTCTTCTTCCGTAAGGCTGGTCAATGTACTCAGGACAGGAAGCCTCCCTATGAGTTCAGGGATCAGACCATATTTCAGCAAATCCTCCGGCATGACCTGTGGTAGAAGTTTATCAACCTTTTCATTTTTATCAGGAACTTTCCGTGAAATAAAGCCAACACTGCTTTCATTTATCCTTTTTTCAATTATCTCCTCCAGGCCGCTGAATGAACCTCCGCAGATAAAAAGAATATTATCAGTGTTAATCTGTATAAAATCCTGATGCGGATGTTTTCTGCCTCCCTGTGGAGGGACATTTGCCTCAGTTCCCTCTAAAATTTTAAGCAACGCCTGTTGCACACCTTCCCCGGATACATCTCTCGTGATCGAAGGATTTTCAGACTTTCGGCTTATCTTATCTATCTCGTCCAGATAGATAATACCCGTTTCGGCTTTTTTAATATCAAAGTCCGCAGCCTGTATAAGCCGCAGTAATATATTCTCAACATCTTCTCCGACATAACCTGCCTCTGTGAGTGATGTGGCATCAGCAATAGCGAATGGCACATTTAATATTCTCGCAAGAGTCTGGGCAAGAAGGGTTTTCCCACATCCCGTAGGCCCTATAAGAAGAATATTGCTTTTCTGGATTTCCGTGTCATCCTTGCTTAACCTGTCCTCATATCTAACCCTCTTGTAATGATTATATACCGCAACAGATAATACTTTTTTTGCCCTTTCCTGCCCGACAACATACTCATTTAGACTTGAATAAATTTCTTTCGGTCTGGGCAGATTCTTGAACTCTTTCTTTTTCTCTTCCTTTAATTCCTCCTCGATAATTTCATTGCATAGCTCCACGCATTCATTGCAAATATAAACTCCTGGACCTGCGATAAGCTTTTTTACCTGGCTTTTTGACTTGCCGCAAAAAGAGCATCTTAAGAAATCCTCTTTCTTGTTATCTTCTGATGACAAATTTATACACGCTCCTTATTAAAAATTATTTTTACACTCTTAGAACTGACTTTCACTAACAAAGCTCCGTATAATAAGAAAAAAACTTCTAAATAATTACTATTTTTTAAAAATAACCTCGTCTATTATCCCGTATTTTTTAGCTTCTTCTGAATTTAATATAAAATCCCTTTCAGTATCTTTCTCAACTCTCTTAACATCCTGCCCTGTATGTCTGGCAATTATTTCGTTTAAAAGAGAACGTATTCTTACCATTTCCTTTGCATGAATCTCAACATCAATCGTTGTACCAGATACCCCTCCTGACGGCTGGTGAAGCATAACTCTTGAATTGGGCAGCGAAAATCTCTTACCTTTCTCTCCTGCGAGAAGCAAAACAGCTGCTGCGCTCGCTGCCTGTCCTATGCAAATAGTAGATACCTGGGATTTTATAAACTGCATGGTATCATAAACAGCAAGAGCGGAAGTTACCACTCCGCCGGGACTGTTTATATAAAGCTGAATATCTTTGTCCGGGTCTTCGGCTTCCAGATGAAGCATCTGCGCCATAACAACATTGGCAACGTTATCATCAATAGCAACACCCAGAAATATTATCCTCTCTTTTAGCAGACGGGAGTAAATATCAAAAGAGCGTTCCCCTCTGCTGGTCTGTTCTATCACCATTGGGATTAAATACTCATTATACATTCAAATCATCTCACTTTATATTTATTTTGAATCTGGAGTCCAGATTTTTTCATTCTCTGTTTCATCCTGCTTTTCACTCTTACCGGGTGCCCATATCTTTCTTTTATCTTTTAAACCTTCATTTTTGTCTTCTACTATACTGGCATTGTCTACCAGTAAATCTATTATTTTTTTTCGTCTTAAAGTTCTTATAATAGTATCTTTGCCTTCATTGCTTTCAAGAAATTTTTTTATTTTATCAATATCCTGTTCTTTATTGTAACTCTTTATTATATTGTCTTTTTCTTTATTTATCTCGTCTTCAGCTGGCTCTATTTTTTTCTTTTCTTCTCTTTCCAGCGCCTTAAAAATTAAGTATTCTTTTATTTCTATGCTTGCTCTCTCTTTTATCTCCTGATTTAACTTTTCCTCTGTAATATTAACAGCTTTAAGGTAAACTTCCCTGGACATATTCTGTTCCTTCAGGCTTCCGTCAATTTCCTCATTAATCTGTTTTATTCTCCTTGTTATCATTATATCAGGAATTTTCGTTTTCATATTCTCAGTCAGGTAGTTAAGTATTTCTCCTACTATTTTCTCCCTTCTAAAATTTTTCTTCTGTTCGGTTAATTTCTCTTTTATACTGCTTTTAAAATCATCAAGGCTGGCATAATCTCCAAGTTCCTTTAAAAAATCCTCATCTATATCCGGTAATACCTTTCTCTTTACCTCTTTTACCAGAATATTAAAATCAGCTTTCTTACCCGTAAGATTATTATCTTTTATGTCTTCAGGAAGGGTAAGAGTCGCCTTCTTTGTATCACCTTTCTTCATGCCAATAAGTAAATCTTCAAAGCCGCTAAACAAAGTATTTGAACCGACCTCTAAAAGATAGTCTTTGGCGTTCCCTCCCTCAAATGGGCTGCCCTCTATCTCACCATCAAAATCTATGGTAACATAGTCGCCTTTCTCCACTGTTTTGCCTTCTTCAACCGGCTCAAGTGAAACATAGCTATTTCTTATATTTTCTATTTGCCTTTCTAATTCTTCGTCCGTTACATTCGTCGAATAACCGGTAACTTTTATACCCTTATAACGGGGCAGTTCTATTTCAGGTTCCAGCTCAAGCTCTACTTCGAAACTGAGGGGTGAGTTCTCCTCAAGATTTGTGACTTTTATTTTCGGGTAATCTATCGGATTTAAATTAGATTCTGTAATAATATCCGGATATAATTCAGAGATGGAAAGACTTGCCGCTTCATCTAACACATATTGCCTGCCAAAATTTGCGTCTATCACCTGATAGGGTATCTTCCCCTTTCTAAAACCCGGGATATTAGCTTTTTCGGAGACGTTTTTATATGCTTTCCCAATATGTTTTTTTAAATAATTATTCGATATTTCTATATCTAATTTAATCTTGTTTAAATCAACCTTCTTCTTGCTCTTTATCTTGTAACTCAAATAAATTCCCTCCCGGATTTAATAAAAAAAACCATTTCAACATTAAGAACCATATTATAATAGAAAATAAATAAAATACAAACTTATGGATAGCTCTAAAAACAAACCTTATGATAGATAAAATAATCTGTATTTCGTCTCGCTAAAACTCGCTGCAGAGCCGCAGACTCCCTCGCTTTACCCGGTCCGTCTTTTCAAGTCCCGAAAACATGCATTAAGCATGTTTTCCTACAATCAGTTTTAAATCCTTCCTAAGAATTTGTATCTTTTATGGTGCGAGAGAGGGGACTTGAACCCCTAAAGGTGTTACCCTACTAGGTCCTAAGCCTAGCGCGTCTGCCAGTTCCGCCACTCTCGCTAGAAAATGGTGAGCCGTACAGGGATCGAACCTGTGACACCCTGATTAAGAGTCAGGTGCTCTACCAGCTGAGCTAACGGCCCACTTATATATATGGTACGCCTGGAGGGATTCGAACCCCCGACGCACGGATTCGAAGTCCGACGCTCTATCCACTGAGCTACAGGCGCAAAATATAAAAAACTAAAAAAGCATTACAACTAACTAAAATATATGCTTTAAAAAATATGGGGTGAGAAACGGGCCTCGAACCCGCGACCCCAGGATCCACAATCCTGTGCTCTTCCAGCTGAGCTATTCTCACCACGTAATTTTCAACTAAATTATACAACCAATGCCTGACTTATAACATAGCACCAGGACTATCTGCCCTCTATTCAGTACCTGACCGGGAAGTTCCAGCCATTTATATTATGGCTTCCAGTCTTTATTTCTGGTACGCCTGGAGGGATTCGAACCCCCGACCCACGGATTAGAAGTCCGTTGCTCTATCCTGCTGAGCTACAGGCGCAAAACCACATAAAAATATTATAACAAATTAAAATTTTTTATTAAAAACTGACCTTATTATCTTATACAAACGAAAAACAGAGTAATACTTTATTTAATATAAGCATATAAGTCAATAGCAGCTCTTGATTTGTCCAGTATAGCATCTTAAATAAATAAAATGGAGCGGGAAACGGGCCTCGAACCCGCGACCTTCAGCTTGGAAGGCTGACGCTCTAGCCAACTGAGCTATTCCCGCCCGAACTGGTCGGGGTGAGAGGATTTGAACCTCCGACCCCCTGCTCCCAAAGCAGGTGCGCTAAACCAAACTGCGCTACACCCCGATTATATAATCCTACATTTTAGCACGGAAAATAATAACATAAATTTAAAAATTTACAATGAACTCATACAGAGCCCTAAGAGCTTTACCCCTGTGACTTATCTTATTCTTATCTTCCAGACTCAGCTGCGCCATTGTCTTATTGTACCCGTCAGGTATAAATATACTGTCATATCCAAATCCACTGCTCCCCTTTTCCTCAAAGCCGATAAATCCCTCGCATACACCATTTGTCCTGAAAAGAAGACTCTTCTCTGGATCCCACAGCAACATACTGCAAACAAACCTGGCAGTTCTTTGCGAGATTTCTTTTATATTCTCTAATTCTTTTAGCAGCTTATGTCTGTTTTCTTTATCCGTAGCATTTATACCGCTATATCTTGATGATAGAACTCCCGGTCTGCCTCCCAGGGAATCAACCTCCAGTCCCGAATCATCGGCAAGGGTTATTTTATTGGTAAAAGCTGCAATACCCCTGGCTTTAAGTTCTGCATTTTCAAGAAAAGTATTTCCATTTTCAGCAATATCCGGAAAATATTCAAAGTCTTTAAAAGTTAGCCACTTAACTTTTTTAATATTGCTATAAAATGATTTTATCTCTTTTATTTTTCCTGAATTTTTTGAAGCAATAACTATTTCCATAGCGTTAGCACCTTTTAAAAAAATAGATATTAAAAACCACTATCAAAATTGCCATACGCATGTCATAAGCTCTGGCTTAATATTTTTTTCTGAATATCTATGATTGTGCTTATTGCAGCCGTTGCCTTATCAAGCATATGATTAAAGTCATCCCTGCTAAAAGGATTCCCCTCAGCAGTTGATTGAATTTCAATCAATTCACCTTTTGAATCCATAACAACATTCATATCCACCTGAGCTCTTGAATCTTCATCAAAGCACAAATCAACCAGAATCTCTTTATCTACAATACCAACGCTTACTGCAGCAAGGAAATTATCTATGGGCATAGAATCAATAACCTTTTTATCAATCATTGAACGAAGACAATCAAATAACGCTATAAAACTGCCGGTTATCGATGCAGTCCTTGTACCTCCATCAGCTTCAATTACATCGCAATCTATCCAGATTGTTCTTTCGCCAATTTTATTTAAATCAACAACGGCCCTCAATGACCTCCCGATAAGCCTCTGTATTTCATGGGTTCTTCCGTTAATTCTCCCGGCAGTCTGGGGCCTTATTATTCTCTGAGGAGCAGAGCCTGGTATCATATCATATTCAGCAGTAATCCATCCCGAACCCTTTCCTGATAAAAATTTAGGAACTTTATCTTCAACAATAGCTGTACTTATAATTCTGGTTTTACCCATTTCAATAAAAACCGAGCCATTAACATGCGATATGTAATTACGGGTTATCTTTATCTCTCTTAACTGGTCTCTTTCCCTGCCATCTATTCTTTTAGTCATAGCAAGCAAACCTTTCTATAAAAATAAAATGCTTTATAACTTTTTATTCTATTAATTATATGTCAAGTTTTATTCTTATAACTTCCCTTATTTCTTCTCCCAGGAACATCTTCCCCACCTCAAGAAATTTACTGGTTATTCCTGTCTCATAAAAAAATCTTTCCGGAATATTTTCAGGACCAGCAGATAAATTTTTTTCCAGTAGTATTTTTTTAACATCCTTTGCGGTTTCTACTGCAGAGCTTATAACTCTGATGCCGTCACCGCTGCTGGATAAGATCCTGTCTTCTATCAAAGGGAAATGCGTGCATCCCAGTATCAGTACATCAATACCAAGACCAAGCAAAGGCCTGATATAACCGCTAATAGCTCTATCAAGACTTTCACCTTTGAGTATACCCCTTTCTATAAAATCAACCAGCATGGGAGCCGGGACCGAGAATGTCTTTATATCCTTATTAATTTTCGCAATCTCTTTCTTGTATGCATTGCTCTTAACTGTACCCTCGGTAGCAATAACGCCAATCCTTTTATTCCTGGTATTGGATACGGCAGTTCTTGCCCCCGGTTCTATAACTCCGATTATGGGTATATCGCAATTCTTCTTTAAATCATTTAAAGCTGCGGCAGTGGAAGTATTACACGCAATTACTATTAATTTAACATCCTTGTCACAAAGAAACTTCGTTATCTTAAAGACAAATTTTTTAACCTCATTCAAATCACGAGGTCCGTAGGGTACTCTCTCGGTATCTCCAAAATAAATGGTGCTCTCATTCGGGACAGTTTTTATTATTTCCCTCAATACGGTAAGACCACCAACTCCGGAATCAAATACTCCTATAGCTCTATTATCCAAATTCACTCTCTTAATGTATTTTTAGTTCTTTATGATATAAAAAACGGTCAATAAACACGTTTTTAAGTTTTTCTTTCCCCGAATATCCTGGTCCCAACTCTTACAATATTTGCGCCTTCTTCCAGGGCAATTTTATAAGAATTGGTCATTCCCATAGATAGATACTTCATTTCTACCCCGGGCAAATTCATTTTTTTAATGAGCTCAAATATTTCCCTTGTCTTTATAAAATAGGGCCTTGAGTCTTCCGGGTTCCCGAAGCGTGGCCCCATAGTCATAAGCCCCATTATTTTTAGATTGGAAAGAGCTGAAATTTCTTTTACAAGCTCCACTGCGTTTTCAGGTAATACCCCGAATTTTTGAGGTTCTGTACCGCTATTTATCTCAATTAAAACTTGCATAAATTTACCCAATCCAGCACATCTTTCATTTACGTCTTCCGCAATCTCCATGCAATCAATAGTTTCAATCATATCAAATATTTGAATATTCTTCCTCCTTAAAAGGTCGTGTTTCTCAATCCTGGGGATACCGATAAAATGCCATTTTACTTTTCTCCCTATCGCATCAAAGGCTTTTTTTGCTTCTTTAATATAATTTTCACCAATAATTTTTATACCGGCATCAATTGCCTCCAGAATCTCTTCCGGATTCCTGCCCTTTGCCGCAGTAACCAGTTGAACTCCATCCGGCAACTCATTCAGGATTTCCCGGACATTATCTTTGATAGCAGACATTATTCCTTCCTTTATATAAAACAATTAAAAAAAGATGCCATCACTTTAATCTAAACTTTTATTTCCCTCTCATATTCCGGAAAATAATTTTCGATTATCCTCAAATTGAATTTCGAAAGTATGGATTCTTTGGATTCTCTTTTAAGAAGAAACTCAAAAGACCTTTTTATCAGCTCCTCTTTGCTTATTTTACCGCCTGTTAACTTTGTGTAATAATCTTCATCAAGCTCAACCATATGTTCCGAACTGCTGCCGCTTTCATCTACAGTCACAAGGAAACTTCCTTCGTCCTTCTTTTTAACTTCTATCATATGTACCTCTCCTAAAAGTTAATTTTTCATAGATTCCTGTTTAATACTATCAATATTAAATAGAAAATATGGCTCCTTTGTCTGCGCTTTCCACAAATTCAGAATATCTTGCCAGCCATCCACCTGTTACTTTTGATTTAAAAGGTGTAATTTTCTTTCTTCTTTCTTTGAGTTCTTTTTCTGAGAGTTTAACATTTATCTTATTTTTATTAACATCTATTTCTATTATATCACCATTTTTAATCAGTCCTATCTCACCACCGCTTGCAGCTTCCGGGGATACGTGGCCTATGCAGAGTCCCCTTGTACCTCCCGAAAAACGACCATCTGTAATTAAAGCCGCCTTTATCCCTGCTCCTCTTATAGCTGCGGTGGGAGAAAGCATTTCCTGCATCCCGGGACCTCCTCTTGGACCTTCAAAACGTATAACCACGACATCGCCATCCTTAACCTTGTTCCCCAGAATAGCTTCCAGAGCATCCTCCTGAGAATTATAAACTCTGGCTTTTCCTTTGAAACTAAGCATATCTTCATCCACTCCACTTGTTTTTAGCACAGAACCATTCTTTGCTATGTTGCCAAACAGGACCGTTAGACCTCCTTCAGGGTAAAAAGCCTTATCCACCGGGCGAATCACTTCTCCGTCAGGACCGGGTGATTTTAAGACATAATCACCAAGCTTTCCATAAATAGTTCTTGCCTCAAGATACAGCTTTGATTTTCCGCCATCGTAAACGGCCTTTAAAATAGCTCCCATTCCTCCCACTCTGTTAACATCTTCCATGTGAATCTCGGGTCGGGAAGGTGAAATTTTTACTACATTGGCAGTCGTTTTTGAAAGTATGTTAAGGTCATTAAGATTGTATCCAATTCCTGCTTCATGAGCCAACGCGAGCAGATGTAAAACAGTATTTGTTGAACCTCCCATAGCCATATCTAAAATAAAGGCATTATCAATAGATTGCTTATTCAAAATATCAAGGGGTTTTATTTTATTTTCCATAAGATAGATTAGCTTTTCCGCAGCTTCCCTGACAAGATTTATCCTTTCCGGGTTTAATTTGAATTGTCTTTTTTTACCTTTTACCCTGCTTGTAGCAGGTATCGAGCCATTACCGGGTAAAGCAAAACCAAGTACTTCTCCAAGACAATTCATTGAATTTGCAGTAAACATACCCGCGCAGCTCCCGTAACCTGGACACGCGGATTCAGCAAGTTCCTCCAGCTCCTTTTTTTTCATTTTACCGGCGCTATATCGGCCCACAGCTTCAAAAACTGTAATTAAATCCGTATTACCCTCACCACTCAGCATGGGCCCTCCGCTTACATACATCGAAGGTATATTAATCCTGACCATAGCATTATACATTGCTGGAACAATCTTATCGCAGTTGCCCAGGCCTATCCATGCATCAGGTGGATGTGCGCCAATAATAGTTTCAATCTGGTCGGTAATTAATTCTCTTGAAGGCAGAGAGTATTTCATCCCGAAATGCCCCATAGCTATACCGTCTCCAACAGCCCCGCCTATATTTGTATACCATACATTTACACCTTTCTTTTCAAGCTCTTCCTTTAAAATAGCTCCCAGCCTATCAAGGTGTGCATGCCCAGGAATCTGGGTGGTATAAGAATTCACTATAGTTACAAAAGGCCTCTTCAAATCTTTATAGGATTCAATAAAACCTTCAGCAAACATAAGGCAAACTCCAGGTAGCATATGAGCCCCTTCTCTAAAAACACCACTCCCCTTTTCTCTGACGTTTAAAATACCTCTGTTTACTGCTTTACCTTTCATTTTCTTTCTTTCTCCTTTTTTAAAATCAAACAAAAGATGTTAAAAAAAATTTTCGATTAATTATTGAAAAGACCATTTTCTAAAATCATATTCCACGTTTAATGTCTTTTAAACTTAATGCAATTATAATTGCAATCTTTTTTATAATCCAGATATTTAACGCAATATTTAATACAGGTTATTATTATTATTGCGATTCAAAGAGAAAATATAACTGCATTGCTCTGGAAAAAAGAAAACCCAAATGGGGAAGTAGAAAGATTCTCTAAATGCTTCACTGATCCTCTTTTTATATTTTAATACACGCTTTAAAAAAACCAATATGATACAAATGCTACATATTGAAATATCTTAATTTCTGTTAGATAATTATTTGCAAGCTGTAATTATTTCTGATAGTTATACAAAGTACGATATATAATCAAGACCCGGTAGTTTAAGATTTTTATCATATTCAAAAGTATCTACAAGGAAGTATAAGATGGATAAGAAAAAGCTCTACACTATAATTGCCATAATTTCAAGCCTGGTAGTAATTTTAGCAGTTGTTGCTTTCTTTCTTTTTGCCATGCCTTTAATAACAAACTTTTTTGAAAATAAAGCAGCAGAGGAAGAAAATGAAGAAGTAGCGGAAGAAGTAGAAGAAGAAGAGGAGGAGGAAGAAGAAACTACAGAAGAAGAAGCTGAAAAAACAGATACAGATAAAACCGAAGAGGAATCTGAACAAGAAGTAGCAGAAGAAGAGGATAAAGAAGAAGCTACAGCGGAAGAAGAGGAGGAGGAAGAAGAAGAAAAGACAGCCCCCACAATTAGCATCGAGGTATATGAAGGACCCACTTATTCGCCATCAGACAGTATTTGCTATTACAGAGTGAAAGCAACCGTTACGGGAAATCCCTCCCCTGCGGTTGACTGGAGTAAAGACGACAGCGGTGGAGCATGGGGTACCAGAAAAGCCCAGGTAAATATTACCGGTCCCGATGAGACCTATACCCTTACTGCTACCGCCACTAATTCAGAAGGAACTGCAACTGATAATATTGAAATCACATGGGGATGTCCCATACCAAACAACCCTCCTGAAATATCTGAAATAACTGTAATGGGAACTAAATACATAAATAAAACATACGGTCTGGGAGTAAGTGCCTCTGACCCGGATGGAGACAGCCTTACATATAACTGGACAGTTACCGGAGGTAGCATAGATAATGCCCATGCACAGAATATTAACTGGACCACCCCCCCAACATGTGGGGACTATAAGGTTACAGTTACGGTATCTGACGGAAAAGGAGGAGAAGCAAGCAAGACCGAGGATATATATGTACATTTCTATTATGACTTACTTGAAAAAGCACCGGGAGCTGATTGGTATAATTTACACGGGGACCATGGTTTATGGAATGTGGGACTGGATGACCCAAGAGGATTTGCCTGTTACAGAACTAACATAGCATTAGAGGATGGTAAAACTTATTCCAAAGTCCTTGAAACACATCCTGAATGGAAAAGTTCTAGCTATATACAGGGTATGTATAGCGATATAATAGAAATACCGGAAGGAGCACTATTTAAAGCAGAGATTGGTTTTATAGAAGGTGCAACTGGTACGGATGGTGTAACTTTCGAGGTCTTGTTTTATGAACCACCATCGTGGAAAGTAATCACAGATTGCGTCTCTACTTATGATGGTGCTCTGGATAGCCTTAATGCCTCTCTTAGTTCTTTAGCTGGTAAGAATGGAAGAGTTGTCCTGATAGTTCATGCACATGCTTCTTCTGGGCAGGACTGGGCAGTGTGGGTTAACCCGAGGATTGAAAATTAGGAAATCTTTTTCTAAAAGTTCTTAATTCAAGTGTGATTTTATATTTTTAGCTTGTATAGCTGCTTACCTCAAGAAAATAGAAGCTATTCTAAAAGCAATACCGGCAAACAATAAACCGAAAGCTGCCGATAAAAGCGTTAAGATAATTGATTTTTTTGCCCCAAATTCTTTCCACATCATACCCGTAGCAATCATACATGGTATTCCAAGCGTAGTTGCCATACCAAATGTATATATCTGAAGAGGCGTTAGAACATCCGCTATTCTGCTGCCCAGGACAGAAAAAAGCATCGCAGAAGAAAGATCCTTCTGCAGATAGCTAAAAAGCCATGGCACAACAGCTACATCAGGTAATCCCAGCCACCATGTAATAGGAGAAAGAGGCTTTACTACCATCTTAGTAACTCCAAGAGTATCCAATCCCGCATAAACCATCCCACCTATAATAAGGAAAGGTATTACTACATAAACAAAGGATTTCATTCGAATCCAGCTCTTTGTTAGAATATTTTTTACCGAAGGTGCCCTGTATGTTGGAAGCTCGGGTAATTCATGAAAAAGAGGTTTCTTTTCAATTCGCATTACTTTTTTCATAATATAACCAAAAATTAAAAAAGCTATAGCAAGAGAGACCAGGACATAAACAGCCAGTAGTTTACCTCCAAAATGACCGACTATTCCCATTATTATAGCAATCCTTGAAGAGCACGGAACCGCAGTAAAAAGAGATGCCGTATAAAATCTTTCTTTTTCCGAAGACAAAATTCTTGTAGCGCTAACGCCGGGAACAGTGCAGCCCAGACCAAGAGCCAGCGGTATAATCGCCTTACCCGGCAGACTTAATTTCCTTAAAAACCTCTCTGCATTTATAACAAATCTTGAAAGAACCCCACTATCTTCAATTAAAGTAAAAATTACATAAAATAAAAAAACATACGGCAGGGCAATAGAAACGCCAGCCATTACGCCTGTTAGCCCGGCTTCTAAAGCCATTCCAAGAAAGCCGCTTCCAAGGTTAACTGCAGGTAAAATTGTTTCTTCGGCAAAACCCATAAGGGTTTCTTCCACCCAGCCACCAAGATAAAGCAGTATCCCAAAGATTGCCACAAAAGCTAAAATAGTAAAAAATGGACCCCACACACGGTGAAGCAGAACTCTGTCAATTCTCTCTTCAAGGCTTCTTGTTCTTTCCTCTATTTTAACCAGCCGTGTAATTTTCTCTGCAATAAATGCAGCCGTTCCATACCTGGTAATAGATATATCCCATGCAACTTTTGGATGGTTTTTCAGATTTTCTTTGGCTTTATCAATTACGTTTTTATCCTTTAAAAACCCGTAATAATCTTCATCTTCCTCTAAAATCCTCAATGCAACAAACCTTTTAGGTAGCTTTCCTGTTACTTTAGAGGAAATCTCCTCTATTGCACTCTCTATATCATCGTCATACTTAACAGTAAAAGCTATTTCCCCAACTTCTTTTATTTTCAAAAAAGAGTCCACAAGTTCTTTTATCCCTGACTTTGTTATGGGATTGATGGGAACAACAGGGACCCCAAGCAATTTAGACAGTTTTTTATAATCAATTATAATTCCTTTTTCCTCGGCTCCTTCAACAAAATTAAGCGCTATAATAACAGGAATTTTAGCTTCCAGTATCTGAAATACAAGATAAAGACTTCTTTCAAGAGAAATTGCATCAGCAAGCACTATTGCCCCATCTATATCCTCTTCAAATAATGCTCTCTCTGTAACCTTCTCTTCTTCACTTCTATCAGAAATAGAGTATATCCCTGGAGTGTCCTCAAACTCTACCATTGTATCGCCAAATATTTTTTTTGCCTTGATAACTTCAACAGTTGTCCCGGAATAGTTTGAAACTATAACTTTCGGGCCTACCAGAGCATTAAGCAGGCTTGACTTCCCTACATTCGGCTGCCCAATTAAAAGTAACCTAATATTTTCCATATTCTACTACCTTAATTCCTTTCGCTATATCTTTACCCAGCGCAATTTTTTTGCGGCTGACATAAACAACAAAACCATCCGGGGTATTGTACATAATTTTAATTCTTTCTCCCGGGAATATACCCATACTTACCATTCTTTCAAATAGTCCTCCAACAGAAAAATCGATATCTGTAATCAGGCCCTCCCTGTTCAGCCCCAATCGCTCCAGAGTTAGACTACCCACCTTAAATGTAGACAGTTTCTTTATATTATTGAGTGCTTCCTCGGAGATATAATGCTCTAAAAAGTCGGCTTCTTTATGTGAATCTTTATTATCTCTTATACCCTCTAAATAATCTTCGATTATAGAGTGCTTTTTAAGAATATAATTTACTTTCTCCTTACCCTTGTCAGTCAATATAACAGAATCTTTTTTAAGTTTAATTAAGTTTTCTTTTTCAAGTTCCCTGCTTGCCCTTGCAATAAAAGAACTGGAAGCTTTGATATCCGATTCTATAAATTTTAATGAAACTTCCCCACTGTTATTTTCTCCAGCGACCCTTAAGATATCATCCTTGACTGTTTCAAGAATAGATTCTCCGGGCTCAATGTAAGGTTTTTCTTCCTTCTTGCCAACCTCAATATTGTAAAATGGTTTTCCTATCCATCCAGTTAGAAAATCTTTCATGGGCTCGCCCAGCTCGTCCCTGACTTTTCTTAAAAGTTCCTCGCCGCTGCCGGTCGTCCTGTAATACTTATGAATCTTCCCATGCTCGTTTACCTTCTCCATAACAAGATATCCTCTCTCGGTTAAATCACGAAGAGACGGATAAAGTCTTCCGGCACTTATTTTGTGACCGTGGCTGTGCTCAAGCTCCAGTAGGTCCGTTCCGCTAATCTGCTGGTCACTTGCTTTCCAGAGGATATAAAGGCCAAACAGCCCCCTTTCCAGCTGCTGCGTAAAATTTTTCATATCTACGTTATTTTTCATATCTATTATTTATATTATCATTTTGTGATATCAATTATTGATATTATAACAACAGCTTTGCCTAAGTCAAGTTTTTTTTTAAAATTTTTTTACCGGCCACACTGGCTTATTTTTTTGCTGTGTTATTTTAAAAACAACCATTCTTCGTAATAGGAAAAAATTGAAAAAATACATTTATGATTTATAATTACAAATTGATTATTTAATTATTGCGTTGTAAAAAATACAGGAATTTTTAAAAAATCAAACCTGGTTTAGCCGGTGTGCAAATATATAGGATAGTCTTATTTATTTAACAAATAAGGTTAAAAAATTTATATGAATTTAAAGGGCAAAGATCTGGGAATAATCTTAGGTTCAGCAGGAACTGTAATTGGGGGACTTACCTGGATAATTATAACAGGCATAGTCATAAAATCCACATTGATTGTCACAGTTACTTCAATACTTGCAGTCGCAAGCATCTTAATCATAGTAAAACTCTATTACATGTTCCCAGAAAAATGGCTTATAATTTTAGGTTCGCTTATCCTTTTTCTTGTTATAATTAATATAGTATTTCTAAATATACTATATCCAAAAATACCCGAATTTATTGGAGAAATAAGCACCGGGAAGAGTGAGGTTGCTCTTATCCAGATAAATACTTTTCTTGCGATATTTTCTGTATGGGGTTTATTCTGCATTTTTATTGGGATTTTTAAAAAGAAAAAAAATTAAGCAGGGATATTTTCATACATTATTGATTTATTATAACCATATATGAATTGTATTTATATACCCCTGCTTCAGCCATTAAAGACCCAAAAATACAAAGAATTAATTTATTCCATAGCTGATTTACAAAGAATACTAAACGTACAGCAATACTACATTTACATTTCATTTACAGTTATGGTTACGGTTACTCCCTCTTCATCTGTATCACTTATCATCAGCGAAAAATAATAACTATCATTACTTGCTGAGTAAAAAAATGATTTTAAACCTCCAGACTCAGTTGTGGTGTCTGACTCTTCGTTCCATCCAGAAAACTCGCCTTTATAATAATCGTACAATTTCTGGCCTTCACCATTATATACACCACCTATATACCAGTTACTTTTATCATCTGATTTTTCTCTTCCGGAATACTGGATTTCAATGTCCTTATTTACAGGTATTGATGATGGCCAGTCATCAGGGATATCTGTTCCGCCAATATTCATCTCGGTTCCCTCTTCATCAGTTATACTTATCTCTCCTCCTTCAATATCTATATCAACATCTTCCCCTTCTTCTGCTGCAGCGTTTTCAATTGCATTTTCAACAATATTTGAAGCAATCTTCTGTGCACAGCCAGAAATAGAAAAAACCATTGCGACCAATACAAAGGCAGTAATTATTAATATCGTAATTTTATTAGCTTTCTTCATTTAAGCTCCTTTCCGAACTTTATTTATAAATAAAAACCGATTAATTTCTTAGCCGGTTATTTTATTAACTCCAAAGTCCCAACCTGGATAATTATAATATAAAAAATATATAAAATAATACAATTATTTTAACAGTTCTTATATTTTTTCTAAAATATTCAGAAGCTAACTTAAAATTTAATAACCGCTAAAACTATACTAATTGACAGAACCAGGACCCAAGATATTCATCAGCATAAATAAACTACGGTAATTTACACTGAGATTTTTATCTACCGAGTATTAAAATCGCTAACCCGTTAAGGATAAAAATAACATTAAGAACACACAGGTAAATCAGAAGGTATCTGACATATAAAATTAGATTATAAATGCTAAATGAATTTATTTCCTTATTTAAACGTGTGGATACATCTTCCACCTTTTCTGATATATTATTAAGTTCCAGGCTTATTTCTCCAACATCTGAGGCATTAATCTCAAGATCATCACCGGCTTTACTGAGTTCTTCGGAAAGAATAATAAGGTCATCCCCTACATCATTGAAATATTCTTCTGTTTCTTTTAGTGGGTTGAAACCCAGAATCTCAAAACCCACTATGCCGGCAATTTTATTAAAGGATATTCCTGCGTCATTGCAGATTCCCGAAGCCTGTTCGATACTATCGCTTGCAACTCTTATGCTTTCTGCAATATTGGCGGATTTTTCGTCCGAACCTTCCAGCACTATAGCCACTTCCTCAACAGTTTCAACAGCCGACAGCCCCAGTCTATGTATATTATCGATATCTTCTTTATGAGAATTTAGAAATAAAATCCCGTAAGATGAAAAAACCACTCCTGACAGACCAAATATAATGAAAATAATTGAAAAAGCAGTTATTAATATCCTTCTGGTCTTCATGATGATGATTATAGCCATCCTTAAAAATATAAGAAAGTTATTTTATAAGACCGAGAGTTTCCCTGAATTCATCTGTTCCAGCTTTTTCCAAAAGCTCGTATATCATCATTTCTGTGGTAGTAATAACTACCCCTCCATATCTCAAACGTTGCAGTGCCATATCCCTGTTTTCCAGCGACCTTGATGATGTTGCATCGCCAACGACATGAACATTAAAACCGGGCAGAAGCTCCAGAGCTGTCTGGGCAATACATATATGAGTTTCAACACCCGCAAGAATTATATTCCTCGCTGATAGCTGGTTTAATTTTTCAATAAATTTACCACATTTGCAGGCACTGAATTCAATCTTGGTAATTGGAGCCAGTCCGCCTAATTCAGCCCTTATTTCCTTAATGGTGGCCCCTAATTTTTCCTGCTCGGTCATTACTACAGGCATCCCTATTATTTTTGCAAACCTGATTAATCTGACCATATTATTTACGATTTTATCGCTGTCGCTTATAACCGGCATTAATTTTTCCTGGACATCAACAATAACAAGTACACTGCCTTCCCTTTTAATCAATTGGCTGCCGAAATTGTTACTTAACCTCTTACCTTTTTCTGTCATATCCTTATCCACAGGCATTAAATTTTAAATAACTTTTTAATCCTATCATCAACAAATGAAGCTTTCAACATATGTATATTATATTGAATTATGAAAATTTTAGCACCATTCTACCTTTTATATGTTTCTCGCCAGAGAAAGCATTTCATTTCTGGATTTTTAACATAATCTTATTCCCAATCTATAATAACATCCGTAAGATAAACGAAACTTCTTCTAATTTCTAATAAATTAGAAAAAATGTATAATAACTTCTATAACATCTTTTTAAGTAAATTAACAAGTAAAACATAATCAATTAATAACTAAAAAGGATAATGAAGCTATATATAAGATTTCTTTTAATACTGCTCTCTTCAGCTATGCTCTTTGCCTCTTTTATAGATAGCCTTGCATTTATCGCATGGTTTGCACTAATACCTTATTTCATTGTTATATCAAAATCAAATATGCGCTCATCAATATTTCTGAGCTGGTTATCCGGGGTATTATTTTTTGCAGGAATAACATCCTGGTTTACACAATACAGCTATGCATTCTGGTTTCCGATAATTTTAATACTCTCAATTTTCTTTATTTTCTATGGCATAATTTTTAAGGTTATCTATTCAAAGGTCAATTGGCTTTATCTAAGAATACTTCTTATCTCTGCTATATGGATAGCATCAGAGTTTCTCAGGCACAGGACATTTCTTGCATTTCCCTGGGGAGTAATTGGCTACTCCCAGCATATGTACCTGCCGGTAATGCAGATATCAAAAATCACCGGTGTTCTGGGTGTATCGCTTCTTATAGTCATATTTAATCTTTTTGCCTCGGAAGCAATCCTTTATTTTACTGACAGAAAGATTTTTAGAAACCCCATCCTTTTGCCAGGCATAATAATCGTATTACTTGTCATTATAAATGCTTTATCAGGCATTGTTTATATGGGAATTAATGGAAATAAATATTATGGCAAAAAGCTTGACATAGCCCTGGTCCAGACGGATGTATCTTTTGACGACAAATTTAAAGTTGATAGCGGCGTTATCATCCCGGATAAAACGGGGTCATCGGGAAAATACTTTAAGGATGGAACAGAACTCATAGTATTTCCGGAAAGTGTAGTATGGGGCACTCTTGAGAGGGATAGGAACAAAACATTTTATCAGTGGTTAAAAAAAACTGCAGAAGACGAGAACCTTTACTTTATAATGGGTCAGATACTCTGGGACGAAAATGATAATCACTATAATTCCGTCAGGCTTTATAATCAGGAGCTTGAGATACTCGGACGGTATAATAAAATACACCCTCTCCCATGCGCGGAATACATGCCTTACCCCGATATACTTGGTTTTTTGAGTTTTCTGAATATTGCGAAACAAAACATAACCCCTGCAGACGAATTCATCCTTATACATTATCCCGGAATGGGAGATATCGGCTCAAACATCTGCTTTGAGTCCACTCTGCAGATTATTTCAAAAACCTACAGGAAAATGGGGGCAGATATATTATTCACTTTTACAGATACGGCAGGTTTCAGGGATAGTATAGTGGGATGGCATCATCTTATATTTTCAAGAGTCAGGGCAATTGAAAATAACAGCTTTATGGTGCACTCCGGTAACAATGGCATGTCCGCTATAATTGACCCAAACGGAAGGATTTTATGCAAAACCAGTATCGGTACAAAAGAGGTTATTTACGGTAGCGTATATTTTAACGACCATAAATCATTTTATTCCCGGTTCGGAGAACTCCTTCTTTGCATATATGCCGGAGCTGTTTTCATAATACTTTTATTATACATCTTTAAATATATTCACTCTCACCATTGTATTTCTAAAAAATCCAATTAAAAAACTTTGTGCTAATAATCTGAGGAGCTTATAATAATATCAATCTTAGATATAACTTATTATAAAACAATTAACTATATTAAAAAGGATTACAAAAAATGAAAGATAACCTAAAATTAATATTCCTTATCAGGCACGGAAACACGGAACTTAATGAAAAAAATACTTTCAGGGGCCATCTTGATGTACCTCTTGATGCCACAGGCATAGAACAGGCAGAAAGAACAGGACAGCTCCTTAAAGATATAAATCTTGATGTTATATATTCAAGCCCCATGAGCAGAGCTTATAAAACTTCAGAAATTATAAAAAAATATCAGAAAAGCAATACTTTGCTAATAAAGGATGATAGATTCAAAGACCTGAATTTTGGGGAATGGCAGGGTAAAGGATACGATGAAGCAGGAAAGCAATACCCTGAGATTTTTAATAAATGGATAAGAGAACCTTATAAAGCAGTTATCCCGGGAGGAGAAATGCTTTATGATGCACAGAAAAGGTCCTGGGACGCCCTAAAAGAAATTATCTCAAAAAGCGGTGAACGAATTATAACAATTGTAACCCATAGAGTTATAAACCTGCTTTTAATCTCGAAGATTTTAAATGCTGGCGAATCAAATATCTGGCAGATAAATCAGGACCCATGCTGCATAAATGTATTCGAATACAAGTATGAAAATCTTTTTATCTCTAAATTGAATTACAACTCCCACATCAAAGATTTTAAGGAAAGTTTTTTAAAAATAAACCCGGCTGGCTGATATCACCGGAGTCATTTACTCACGAATAAATTTCTGGAAGAAAATTTGCCATCTGTGGTCAGGTTTACTCCAAGATGTTTCAGCCCGACCTCATCTCCAGGGGTTGGTATGTGGGTCATATGCATTTCGCATCCTCCCAGCTGGTTGAGCTTTTTCATTGCCAGTTCTGCAGTGTGATTTGTTATAGAACTTATAGAAATTGCAATTAAAGCTTCCTCCAGATCCAGACTTTCCGATTCCGCTTCAAAAATACCCTTCTTTAACTTTGATATCTGGTCAATAATATGGGGTGAAATCAAAAATATCTCATCAGGTATATTCGCCAGAGTTTTTACAGCATTAATAACCAGGCTTGAAGATGCATGCATGAGTTTTGAATTTTTACCGGTAACAATACGGCCATCAGAAAGTTCTATTGCCGCTCCGCAGAATATACCTTCATTTCCTTTTCCTTTAAGTTCTGCTTCTTCTGCAGCTTTTCGTGCAAAATTAACTACTTTCCTGTCAGAAGTTTTTACTTCCAGCTCTTTCATTAAAAAAGTTACTCTCTCAACAGTTTCTTTCTTTTCTATCCCCATTATATATTCTTTGTTATAACGGAAATAACGTCGGATGAGTTCCTGCTTTGAAGCCTCCCGGACAGCTCCGTCATCTATTATCCCGGATTTTACACGGTTCACCCCCATATCAGTAGGTGAATTATACATGGGAAGATTTGTTTTTTTTCTGTTTATAATCCTGTCAAAGATTAGTTTCAGTATGGGAAAACTTTCCACATCACGGTTGTAGTTTGTTGCACTCTGGCTGTATTTATTAAGATGATAGGGGTCAACAAGATTAAAGTCTCCTATATCGGCTGTTGCCGCTTCATAGGCAATATTCACAGGATGCTTGAGCGGCAGGTTCCATATGGGAAATGTTTCAAACTTTGCGTAGCCCGAGTTAATCCCTTTTCTGTAATCATGATAAAGCTGTGAAAGACATACCGAAAGCTTTCCGCTGCCCGGACCGGGACCCGTAACCACTATAATCTTTTTATCTGTCTTTATATATTCATTTTTGCCAAAACCTTTATCACTGCATATGGTATCCACATCTGCCGGATAGCCGTTAATGGGATACTGCAGATATACCTTAATACCCCTGTGCTCCAGTTTATTTTTAAATATTAATGAAGGACTGTGGTTCTCAAAACGGGTTATCACAACTGAAACTATATCCAGCCCCCACCTCCTGAGGTCATCAATCAGCTTGAATGTTGCCGCATCATAAGTAATTCCAAAGTCTCCTCTGACCCTGCCTCTTTCAATGTCGCCGGAATAAATACACAGGATAATATCAATCTTATCTTTTAGAGTTTGCAGAAGTCGTATTTTTACATTAGGGTCATACCCTGGAAGTACCCTGGCTGCATGGTAATCAAAGCAGAGCTTCCCTCCAAATTCAAGATAAAGTTTGCTGTCAAACTTCTCCATCCTTTCAAGGATTGCCAGACTCTGCTCTTTTAAATATTTTTCATTATCAAATCCTATTTTTTTACCCACTGGAATAAATCCTAAAATTTTCTATTTTGTAGATATATGGATTTTAAAATATTCTATAAAAAAATATATATTACTTTTTTTATTTGATATCATTATTTTAATTTCTGGTTTTTGTTAAGAATAAGATTTAAAATAATTATGAATTATAAAACAAATTAAACCTAAAAAAACATCACGTTCTTCACCTGACACATTAGTCATTATATCTATTATATCAAAGGCGGTAAATATAAAAATTATAAAAAAATGCCAGATACAACATAAAATCTATAATAAATAATAGATACCCTGTATACCAAAGCAGCAAATATATAATGAAAGGAGAGTCATTAAGATGGGATACCAAGAAACTGATAGAAAGAAGATATTGATATGGGAGATGACCGGTATATTATTTATAATCCTCCTCGGCTCTGCATTCCACTTTGTTTTTGAACTGAGTGGCGGTTTAAAAGCAGTGGCACTCATAGGAGCAGTAAATGAGAGTGTATGGGAACATTTAAAAATTGGCTTCTGGCCTGCCTTCATCTGGGCAGTAATAGAGTTTTTTTCTTTCGGTAGAAAGAAAGAAAACTTTCTTATAGCAAAGGGCACTTCATTCACATTGCTCAGCGTGCTTATTGCAGGAATATATTATGGTTTTGAAGCCATGGGTTTTGAGACTTTTATAGTCCATGCGATTAACTTCGTTTTCTCAATAGCTGTCGCACAGATAGTCAGTTACAGATTAATTCTTACAGTAAAATTCAATAAAGTATTAAGTGTCATAGGAGCTTTACTGATAGTTGCCAACGTGCTGGCATTCAGCCTGCTGACATATTATCCTTTACATCTCCCGATCTTTAAAGACCCTATTACAGGAGGTTATGGAATAATTTAATATTCTTTATCTATCTTCTAAATTTCTAATTTGATGGGAAAAATCTGGTTCATTATAAAAATTTAAAATGAAAAAACTGCTGACTCATAAATATTCCAGAAGTTTATAAATAAGAAAACCAGGCCAGACCAGTGCTTTCAAAAAACCGAGCACTCCCATCCAGAAAGAGTCTACATCCTTAATAAAATATACTGCCGCTCCTACGAATGCCATAAAATATGCTGACCCAAAAATACCTGAGCCACTGTAGTTTTTAACACCGTTAGTCATTTATCCTCCTTCAATTTTTTTTATTTTAAATATTTTACTATAAATTAAAAAAAAATTATTAGAAAATTATTATACTTATAAAATAAATATATTTCTATTCCCGGATAATTGAGGAGAACCTTCATATGCAGAACCCGGCTCTAACAAATTGCCATACAGGAAATTGTTGCATAAACTCTTATCTTAAAAAAAATTAGTTAGCAAGTGTCTATATCTTAACTTAAATCATAATTTTTCTTAAAATCAAGTTCCGCAGTACAATGTGGACAGCGTGTAGCTCTACTATCAATGGTTGAAAAACAAAATGGGCATACTTTTGTAGCTGACTTTTCTTCTTTCTTCTCCATCCTGCTGATAGCCTTTATAATAAAGAAAAGCACCAGCGCAATTATCAGAAAGCTTATAATCGTATTTATAAATAAACCATAATTTAGCGTAACAGCTCCTGCCTCTTGCGCTGCTCCAAGTGAAAGGTATGGACCCGGTGTCGCTCCTTCTTTCAGCACTGCAAATAAATTGGAAAAATCCACATCCCCCAGAAGAAGTCCTACCGGAGGCATTATAATATCATTTACCAGCGAATTAATAATGGCGCCAAATGCAACTCCTATAACTATACCCACAGCTATACTAATTGCGTTACCTTTCATTATAAATTCCTTAAAATCTTTTAGCATCTTCTCACCAGCCTTTCTTAGCCAAGATATTTTTATATTAATTATAAACCTTAATGGGAATTACTAAAAATATATTTGTAATTCTTACTCATCCATCATTTTACCTGATATAATTATTTTATAGCCGAAGAAAATATTAAAAGGAGCCGCAACAAAATGAGATTTATAAAAACTCCTGAACCTGTGGAACAAATCGATAGAACATCAGTAAAAGAACCAATTTTCGTAATTCAGAAACATTATGCCAGAAATCTTCACTATGATTTAAGGCTGGAGATAGAAGGTGTACTCGCATCCTGGGCTGTGCCAAAAGGCCCACCAACAGAACCACGTGCGAGACGGCTTGCTGTACGTACCGATGACCATTTATTTGAATACGCAGACTTCGAAGGTGTGATACCGGAAGGAGAATATGGTGCCGGTAAAGTAATTATATGGGATAAAGGAACTTATATTAACCTCAGGTACAGGAAAAAGGAAGATAAAACTGATATGGCAAAATCATTAAAAGAAGGGAAAATCGAAGTCAGGTTCAAAGGTAAAAAAATTAATGGAATTTATTATCTGATCCGCACAGGTATACAAAGAGAGAAAGAGCAATGGCTATTGATTAAAGCAGAAGAAAAAAAGGAGGTTTTTAATTAAAAAATATTTGTTATAATTTAAATTCAGGCATTTATTCCTTTAATAGTTCTGACATTTGATAAAAAAGTCCAGAACCGGTCATTTAAAATTAATTAAATTTAAGAAAATGAAAATCATTTATAAACCAATAGGAATTATCTATACACCATTTAAAGAAGCCAGGGGTACCCCTATCCAGCCGGACGCTGCCAGAGATATTGAGGGGACTGTTGAAGTTTTTCCTGAGTACCAGAAAGGCTTAAAAGACTTAAACAATTTCTCCCATATTATCCTGATATACCATTTCCACTTATCAAAGCAATATTCATTAGAAGTAATACCTTTTATGGACAACAACCACCACGGCATATTCTCAACCAGAGCTTCTTCCCGGCCAAATCCTGTAGGGTTATCTGTGGTAAGGCTTATAAAAATAGAAGAAAATACACTTTTTATAAAAGATGCAGACATAGTTAACGGTACTCCCCTTCTGGATATAAAACCTTTCGTTGCAGAGTTCGACAGCGCCACGGTAAAAAATAAAGGCTGGCTTGAGAAAAATGTAAACAAGCTGAAAAAAACAAGAGACGACGGGAGATTTATTAAATAACCCTTAATGCTTCTTCTATGCTCGAGGCCAGCAAATCACTTCTAATCCCGGCTAAAATTTTTTGCTGCTTCTATCCTTTCCATTACTGGCGGGTGGCTGTAAAGGAAAAATTTTATGTACCCTGCAGGAGATACATTGGACAGGTTTGACCTTGCAAGATTTACCATGAGCTCAACCTGTGCATCTGAATCCCCGGTAGCACTGATAGCAAAATTATCAGCCTGTCTTTCAAAGAACCGTGATACTGCATTACTTGCCGGCATCATCAAAAAAGAAACTACTGATATAAGAAGAGCTACAACAAGTATTGACCTGAAATCCCCTATTATTCCAGAACGGGAAAAAATAAGGTGCAGGATAAAAAAACCTGCTGTCCCCGAAATTGCTCCTATTATTATATTTTTAAATATATGCCAGTAATACCAGTGTCCTATTTCGTGAGCTACTACATTTAATGTTTCCCTGCCCGAAAAATTATTTATAAGGTTATCAAATATCACTACTCTCCTGCTGCTCCCCACCCCGCTAAAGTACGCATTAACTTTGTTTGTCTTTTTGCTGGCATTTGCAACCAGAACGTCCTTTACTTCTATATCCGCTTTATCTGCAATATTTATTATCTGTTCACGCATATCTTCATCGGCAAGCTTCTCAAATTTATAAAAAAGAGGGTCTATGAGTATCGGATAAAGATAGCTTAAAAGTAAAATAAATAATGCCAGTACAATAGAGGCGACTATCCACCAGTGCTCCGGCATATAAAACATCAGGGCATATACTCCTGTCAATCCAGAAGAAGTAATCATGATTGAAATAATATTTTCCTTAATGTAATCCATAAACCACATGGAGATTGTCTGGTTTGAAAGACCAAACCTGTGCTCAATTACATAACCCCTGTAATATGAAAGCGGCAGCAGTATAAGCTCAATCAATATATAAAATAAAAAAACCAGCAAAAAAGCATAAATGATATTTATCCGGGACGTCTTAAAATATTTAAAAAATAAGAAAATAACAACACACATGATAGACCAGGATAAAAAACGGCTGGCGATACTTATATTTAAAGAAATCCTGTTATAATCTGCAGCTTTTACCAGATAGTCATCATCAAAATATCGTTTAACATCGCCGCCATAATCGGGCCTGTGAAGCAAATTTACTACAAGTATTGAGCCAAGCGAGACCACTGCAAGACTTACCAGGGTTACCAATAAAACAATTAACAATTTTCTTCCTTTCGATATAAGGGTTTTCATAATTTATATTAATTTATCTATTTCCATAACAGTTAATCAAATCTCATATATGTCATTAATAAATTCATCTACTTTTTCTGTCCTCTTATAATTTTCCTCCTCAAGTAATTCAAGGTACGAAGCAAGAATCTCTCCGAATTCGGTGCCGGAGTATCTTTCAAGCATTTCTTCAAACTCGTCCAGCTTTTCATCAAATATTTTACCATCCTCGCCAAAAACACGGCTGTTATCTACTCCTCCCAGATATATCCAGAGCATCCTGTCCTTTAGCTGCATTATTTCATCTGCCCGCGGTGAATAAGGGTAATTTTTAATATATTCCATAGATTTTATAATTCTTTCCACAAAATCTTTCGATGATATTGTAACTTCTGCATCCATAACAAATGGTTTTTCTGATTCATCAGTTTTGATATCAAGATAATCCTTCATTTCCACACCAACATAAGGTATATATATCTGATATGCGCCATAATCTACCAGGGGCTCTATCATTCCTTCAATTGTTATCAGCTTATATCTTTTACTTATTGCCTCTTCTATGACATCCCTCACTTTTTCATTATCAATATTCCTCAGTGCCTCCAGATCCAGTACGCCATCCACTATTACTTTTGAAGAGAGGGCATAAATATTACCGGTAATATCAGGGTCGCTGAATTTGCCTGCAAAAATCTCTCTGTAATCCTCGCAGAGTTTCATCACGGTACAGACCATATCAGAAGCCAGCTCCGGATTACTATCAGCTATATTTTCATCAATGAAATCAAAAATAACCTCAATATTCTCAACACTTTTTTCAATAGTCCCAAATTCACTTTTTATCTCAGCTGACGGGTCAACTTCAGCAGGAGTTCCCTCCTCACCTTGAGTTTCCCCCTTATCCGGCTTTGTTTCTTCATGCCCGCTGTCCTGTTTATCATCTTCCACCCGCCCGGAAATATCACTGTCTGACTGCCTGCAGCCTGAAGCCATTGTTATTATTAAACTTAAAGTTATTATTGTGATTATGGTTCTTATAAAAATAATTCTTTTCATATCATCCACAACCTGGATCCTTTTTTAACCTTTGAATCACTCTTAATTTATTTTCTAAATGCCATATTGGCTAATTCCATACTGATTATGGATTATACTATTTCTCCTGTAAATTTATACCGAATATTTCAGGTGAACGTTTTCCTTCTTTTCCATTATAGGGATAGACTAAATTACTTTTAGAAACTATATTATCAAAGCCACATACTTCTTTATTTTTACTTTTATTTTAAAAACCAAAAAGGAGGAGTAAAATATTTGTGAGCATTAAGACACGGAGAGAAAGAAATCTAGTTAAGCCATAATTTCCACTTTCACTTTACATGTGATATCTTAGAAATATAAGAAAATAATAAAGGAATAAAACTATGAATGAAAAATACAAGCGTCACAATGAAGACCGTAATCTACTTCAATATTCAAAAGCCGTACCCTCAGATTTCCTGAATACTGACCCCTGGCGTGTATTGCGAATACAGGGCGAGTTTGTAAATGGATTTGACACACTTGCAGGAATAGGTCCATGTATTTCTGTATTTGGCTCTGCTCGCACAATGCCCCGGGATGATTATTATAAAGCGGCTGAAAAAACAGCGGCTCTTCTCGTAAAAGAAGGTCTCGGTGTCATAACAGGTGGAGGACCCGGCATAATGGAAGCAGCAAACAAAGGTGCATTTGAGGCAGGCGGGCTTTCGATTGGCTGTAACATAGAGTTACCGGAGGAACAGAAACCAAACCCCTATCAGAATATATCCCTGGAGTTTCGTTATTTCTTTGTTAGAAAAACAATTTTTGTCAAATATTCGGTAGGGTACATAATATTTCCAGGTGGTTATGGAACCCTTGACGAACTCTTTGAGGCTTTAACCCTAACCCAGACAGGCAAAATTGAACACTTTCCGGTAGCTCTATACGGAAGTGACTACTGGAAGGAATTGTGCGGATGGATTAATAGCTGCCTGGTGAAAAGATATGCCACAATTAGCCCTGAAGACAGCAAGCTTTATAAAATAGTAGACACGCCCGAGGATGCAGTAAGTCATATAGTGGAATTAATTAAAAATCATAATCTTGTCTGAGCATCACACATATAGGAAAACAACTAAAACCAGAACATTAAATATCTTTAAACAGGAAGGAGCTAAAATGGCAAGGAGAATTTATTTCAGGGAGATTTACATGTATATTGTCTGTATTATTGCAATAATAATTTTTATAATAGGAATAATCACTTTGTTTGATGGCACCGTAAATTACATAAAGCCTTCAACATATATCTACAAACAAAGTATTATGGCCATGTATTCAGAACAGTATAATGATTTATCCACCGAAGAAATTGAACAACTGGCAGAAGAAGAAGTAAATATGGCTCTTAAGAATGAGAAGGACAATTCATTTAAGAGTATGCTGAGGGGAGCTCTTCTTATAGTCATTTCTATTCCATTTTTTGCATTCCACTGGAAGAAAGCCCAGTCAATGTGGAGTATTCACTTAGAAGAAAAAAATAACGATTAAATATAAAACAATAGCCTTAAAATGAAATTTTCTTCCATGCTTACGGTAAAAAGCTATACGGAAGTGAGAAACTTGAGAATATAGCCGGCTGTTTCAAGCGGCCAGTCAATATGAACTATATGGCTCCCTCTTTCAATATACTCTACTACGCAGTTGTTTATTCTTTCTTTTAAGTAACTTGCTTTATCTTCCGTTATAAAACCGTCAAGCCCGGGATTGCCCCTTAACACCATTACAGGACAACTGACTTCGGAAAGCAGCCCGTCCAGGTCAAAACCATCAAACACCTTTTTATTAAGTACGGCTTTAATGGTTTTCTTATCAAGCTGGATAAGATCTGTTGCTCTTTTTTCTGCAAGGATTCCGTTTTCCTTAATATTCTTTCTAATCAAATCAATGCTTTTATATCTGGTACATACATCAAGGCAGTCAATAAAATATTTACGGAACTCATCATCATCCAGCCTATCACTAAAAATAAAAGGTTCAAGCAAGCCCAGACCCATACATCTTTCAGGGTATTTTGCCGCAATATACAATGAGATTGCAGCTCCCAGTGATTGTCCCACCATAAATACAGGTTTATCAAACAAATTAGCCAGAAATAATTCTATATCATATGCATAATCTATAATTTTATAACTATTAGCTCTATATGATTTCCCGTGCCCTCTTAAATCCAGGGCATAAATTGTGTAATAAGGGCAAAGAAAAGGAATCAATGATAGATATGATTGCCAGCGGTCGCTCAGCCCGTGCAGAAGCACCAGAGGTAACCCGCTGTCAGGACCTTTTATATAATTAAGTTTTACATTTTTAAAATTAAACTTTTTTTCTTCAGACATAAATTGTATCTGACCTGGAACATTAAATTTATTAAAATTTAAAATAATTTTTGTATAAATTCAACCTTAAAATCACTTTACCTGAAATTCTCATTTTATACATTTTATATCTTTATTCATTTAATAAATTGCATCAATCTCTACATGCTGCCGATTTCATTTTAAATTAAATACAAGAAAGTATATAATATCTAAAAAAATATATTAATATAAGGTGTATGGAAAATCTAATAACAGCAGAATTAGAAAGCTTATTGCCACTTTTACCTTTCTTTATTCCTATAATGATAATTGAATACGGCCTCATGATTTATGCTCTGGTTCAGGCTATAAGAAATGAAGTCTTATACCTTCCGAGGTGGGGCTGGGTCTTAATCATTGTATTCATTAGCATAATTGGACCCGTTATTTTCCTTCTAATAGGTAGAAAGAAAGATACAGAAAATGATTGAGGTTGCAGGGTTAAGAAAAAAATACGGAAAGCTGGAAGCCCTAAAATCCATAAGTTTTAATGTAAAAGAAGGCTCAATATTTGGTTTCATAGGAAGAAATGGTGCCGGCAAGACAACCACCATGAATATCTTAACCGGTCTATTGAAATTTGATGATGGTAAAATATACATAAAAGGCAGAGATTTTTTAAAGAACAAGCGCGAGTCTTTAAAACTAATTGGGTACCTGCCGGAATCCCCCTCCTTCTATAACTATCTGACCTCTTACGAGTATTTAAACTTTATTGGTGAAATAACAGGATGCAATAAAAAAAACCTCCATAAAACTATCGTAGAATTATTAGAAAAAGTCAGAATAACAAAACACAGCAAAAGACGCATCGGTACATATTCGAGGGGAATGAAGCAGAGACTTGCACTTGCAGTAGCTATTATGAATAATCCTGAAATTCTTTTTCTTGACGAGCCCGCTTCAGCCCTGGATCCGGAGGGAAGAATGGAAATGTTAGATCTTATTGAAGAGTTGAAGAACGAAAAAATAACTATTTTTCTATCAACTCATATATTAAACGATGCAGAAAGAGTATGTGACAGAATATGCATTATAGACGAAGGGAAGATAATACTTACGGAAAGCTTATCCAACCTGCATAAAACATATATCCAGCCTATTTTTGACATTGAATTTGATGATGACCCGAAAGATAAGATTAAATCATTAGAAAAACTGGACTGGATCGATACTACCAAAATAGACGGTCACAGGTTAAGCATTTACGTCAGGGATATAGATTATGCTAAAAAGGAAATCATGAAGGAAATCTCAAAACTTGATGTTGGAGTTATAAGCTATCAGATAAGGAAAAGTAATCTTGAAGATATTTTTATGAGAATGGTAGGTAAAAATGAACTCATTTAAATCTTACCTTAAAAAAGAAGCAATAGAAGCCCTCAGAACAAATAAATATCTGATTCTATCTGTGGGTACTGTTTTCTGGGCTTTGCTCAATCCATTGATGTTAAAGCTTCTACCTATAATTATGGAAAAATATATTCCAGCAGAGCTATCTGAAATTTTTTCTTATTTTACCCGGGATACTGCTTTCCAGAACTTCCTCAGCGACCTGTTTGAGATGGGAACGCTCTTTATTGCATTTTCCCTTATGGGATTAATATCCAGTGAAGTTTATGGGAAAAAACTAGCCTTCCCTTATTCAAGAGGTGCAGACCCGGCAGGTATTGTACTTGCAAAATATATCCATTACGCTATCACTATTTCCATTCTTATACTAATAGCTTTTCTAACAAATTATTTTTATATTAACAGCCTTTTTAGCGGAGGGATATTGTCAGTTGAAATTGTTTTAAAATCAGCACTTCTCTATATATTTTATTACTGCACTTTTTTATCTATACTTATGTTTTTCAGCAGCATTTTTAGAAGAAGCCTCATCGCAGGAATATCATCTCTTGTTCTCGGATATAGCCTTAGTATATTTAACCAATTTAAAACTATAAGAGTTTATTTCCCCAATTATCTACTGTATAAAGCGGCAGATATACTTTTTGTCTTTGATAGCTCTCTTATTAAGACTATAATAATTTCTTTCTACCTGATTATCCTGCTTATCATGCTAACTATATACCGAATGAAAAAAATTGATATTGCATAAATATTGTCATTAATCAACCGGTGTGTCCAGTACATTATGTCTATATTAAGGATATTCTTAAGAGTATTATTACCCTGATGAAACTAATTATGGGTATGATAATACAAATTATCAATATATTTTAAAATAATTTAATTATCCCTTAATAAAATACATAGCAGATAAAAGATTTTTAAAAAAATTCTTTTATCTGCTATAAGATTTGCCTTATCTGAAATTTTAATTGTTTAATACAATTCTAATATCTTCGATATTCTCTTCCCTGTCTCTCTTTTCTTGGGCGCGCTTCATCAATTCTTAAAGTACGTCCTGCGAACTCGGTGCCGTCAAGTTCATCCTTGGCTTTTCCTGCTTCAGATGGGTCGGACATCTCAACAAATCCAAATCCCCTTCCCGGGATTATATCAACTTGATTAACTTTACCATACTTTGAGAAAAGCTCTTCAAGTTGCTCGTTGGTAGCAGAATAATCAAGATTACCAACATATAGCTTACTACCTTGCATGTATCTAACCTCCTTCTTCTAATTTCCTCAGGCTTAATAACATTAACCTCGGAGGTAGGAGCAAGATAATTGCTCTATCACTGCCAAGCAATATTATTAAACATAAGACAAAAAAGAATTATAGCTTTTTTTAACAAAAATAGCCAATAATTACTTTTTAAAAACCTGAGAAAATATATTAAATGCAGAGACAAACAAATTATACTTTTAAACGTCCTCTTAATTTAATAAAATATTTATGATAATGTTATTATTTATGAATATGGAAATCTTTGAATTTACAAAAAATATAGCACTGATATTACTATTCTACCTTATAGGAGGAATACCTTTCTGTAATATCATTGCCAGAATTCATAGTAATGAAGACCTGAGAGAAATAGGTGACAAAAATCCCGGTGGGTGGAATCTCGTATTCAATGTATCAAAATACTGGGGAGCTCTGGGGATATTACTGGACATGCTCAAGGGCTTTTTGCCCTATTTCATTGTTTTGAGAATTACCGGTGTAGAACTGGCAGCTATACTTGCCAGTTGCGCTGCTGTCGCTGGACACAATTACTCACCATATATGAAGATGACAGGAGGTAAAGGTCTCGCATCAACAATAGGCTTTCTTATTGCAATAAATCCATTTACCATACTGGCTTTTGGTGCAGGCATAGTTTCATCGATAATTCTTATCAAGAATATGATATGGTCTGTTATTTCTGCAATTGTTTTCTCAAGTATATTCCTGTGGCTTTTAAAAGATTCCCCAATTTACTTAATCATGGGTCTTTTACTTTTAATAATTATTATCCCTAAATATATTAATCACTCAATAACCATTGCCCATAATTTCAAATTTAGAAAAGAAAAAACTTTAAGGGATTTATTCACTCCAAAGATAAGATAATTATTTAAGACTACGATTTGGAATTGTAATTATCATTTACAAGTGTCAGCTTGCTATCTTTTCTGACATCATATACTCTGCCTTTCCATTCTACCCCGACGCCTGTCAGCGTACTGAAGACAGAATCTATTGCGATTAATATCAGATAGAATACAGAGAATGGGTGAAGCAATATATCTACAGCCCTGCACCTGAACCTTATAGAAAGAGTTATCCTGGTAATTAAAATAATAGCTATCTGAAGGATTAAAAGTTCTATTATTATCATTGGCCACTTTAAAAAGAGACCTACTATAAGCAATAAGAACGGAAATAAAAAAATAGCAGATATCATAACAATTCCAGCTAACATGATATAGGATTTATAACCCAGAGCAGCAAATAAAGTTTTTGAATGCCCCTTAATTACTTCTCTGGCATTCTTAAAATCCCTGCTGTATAGATTCTTACTTCCATCAAAAACCATAAATTTGTATCCGGATTTCTTAACGTGTTTTGCTATCTTAATATCATCCAGCACTTCATTTTTAACAGATTCATGTCCGCCGATTTTTTCATAAACCTCTCTCTTAAAAAGCATAAATTGTCCTATCGCGGTGCAGAACATCGGGCTTCTTGTCCTTTTTATCAGATAAAGTGGCATAAAACACAAAATCATAAACTTCCCAAAAGGAACTATCATTCTCTCATGAATGGTAACCATTATCTGTTTTGATAATACAGAGAGAGCATCAAGCTTATTTTCTAAAAGACAGGCGACCGCACTGGAAACCGAATCAGGAAAGTGAAGAGTGTCTGCATCCGTAAAAATAAAATAATCGCCCCTGGCATACTTAGAAAGCTGATGACAGGCATAGGTTTTACCCATCCACCCCTTCTTTAGAGCATCGCCATAATACAACTTTATTCTTTTATCTTTAATGGAAAGTTCCTCTACTATTGCACGTGTGTTATCTGTGGAATTATCGTCAAGTACAAGTATTTCAATGTTGGCGTAATCCTGCTTTGTAAGAGATACTATACATTTTTTTATATCATCTTCTTCATTCCTTGCAGGTATAAGTATAGATATAAGAGGATTTTTTTTCAGTATATGCTCTGGAAGTTTATAATTTGATGTAAATTTAAAAAAGATATTATTAACCAAAAAGTTAAGCAGCATGAACAGAAGAATTCCCGTAATCACATATTGATATAATAAAAAAATATCCATACCTTAATTTAAAAAAAATAATATGACAATACATTATAACATAACCAGAAACACTATTATGAAAGCATTTCTATTAATGTTCTGGCATTTTCTACAGCATAAGCTTCTGCATCGTTATTAAAATAGACGTAATTTTCAACATTTTTATTCAAGTTTTTTTTAACAAGACAGGAAATTCTTTTAAGCTCCTCTTTTGAATAACGTGAACGGTAAAGTTCGCCTGCTCCGTGCATCCTTATATAACAGAAATTCGCTGTAACCTTTTCTTTGTAAGGGAACCCGGGCGAGTATGAAATTACTATAGCACATCCATACTGCTCGAGTAATTGATATATCTCTTCCGTAAACCAGCTTTCATTTCTAAATTCAAATGCAAATTTATAAATGGGTGGAAGTATTTTTAAAAAGTTTTCAAATACTGTCCTGTCTTTCTTTAAGTTTGGCGGTAGCTGAAACAAAAATGGACCTGATTTGTCCCCCAGTCCACCTGCCGCTTCGAGAAACCTGCCAAGCGGCTCCTTACAGTCTGAAAGTCTTTTTATGTGGGTGATATATCTTGAAACCTTTACAGAAAAGATGAAATCCACGGCAGTTTTTCCCCTCCAGGTAATAAATGTTTTTTGCTCTGGTAAACGATAAAAACTACTATTTATCTCCACAGTGTCGAATACATCTGAGTAGTAACTCAACCACTCATTTTTTTTGAGCTCTTCAGGATAAAACTTACCCGACCAGTGTTCATAACTCCATCCAGAAGTTCCAATGTGTATTAAGGGATTAATCATATTAATTATTAAATTTAAAATAAAAAAATATCTATATATATAATAGATTAACTTAATAAAAATTAAAATTCTAAAAGAAGGGAAAATTTTCTACTATCAGTAAACTGGAATTAAACTGTTTTTTAAGCCTTTCTATTCCGGTAGATAGATATTAGTAAGTATATAATTCACCGTACGGCCGGTGCGAGAAAGGGACTAATTTAATAAAATCATCACTTTTCACCGGTATTTTAACCTCATCTGAATTAAAAAAAATATTATAATTTTTAACATATTTATTTAAAAGACGTAAATCATCATCAACCGGGCTGGACTTCTTTACTTCCTTTCCCAGATTATGCTCTTCAACATCTCCCTTTATATATATGGTTCCGCCATGCATTCCTGTCCCTGTATAATTACCGACAATGTCTTTATTTTCGCCAGTCATACCGTCCAGACCCATAAAATTCCATCTTCTCCTGTACAAACCGAGAATAATTATAATACCTCCAGCCATATATTCACCTAAAAAATTGCCTGCACTCCCGCCAATTATCATCACCGGCAATTTTTCATGGTATGACTTCATATGTATACCGCTTCTATATCCGGTATTTTCTTTTATATATATTTCTCCACCCCTCATTGAATAACCGGTTATATCACCTGTGGACCCATGTATTATTATTCTGCCTGAATTCATCGTATTCCCTATTCCATCCTGTCCATTACCAAAAACCTCGATTTTGGGCCCATCCATAAAAGCTCCGAGGTCATTACCGGGTATTCCATATAAATTTAATATTATATTTCCCTTTAAACCATCCCCTATATATCTCTGGCCGAGAACATTATTTATATCGATCTCATTATTATCATCGCTTCCAATATTACTGTTTACGAATTCTCTGACTTTTAGATTTAATTCTCTGTAGCACATCTTTTCCGCATCAATCAATAATCTCATATCCAGATACCTCTTCTGCAATATTAATTACAAATAATCCAGAATCCCTGTGGCATTCATCACGGATATTAATCTCTTTATTTTCTGTCACCATGATTCTCCAGCATGCCTTATCCCAAGTATTCCTAGCTCTCTGTCAGATAAACCTATTCCTCTTAAGTGCTCCCTGTTGCCCCTGAGGCTTTCAATAGCGTTGATTCCTGTTCCTCCTAACATCTCCTTTATTTCAAGTGACCAGGCATTCAGCAGATTTACAAGCCTCCTTGCTCCTATCTCCGGATTTAACCTCTTTGCAAGAGAAGGGTCCTGTGTGGCTATTCCCCAGTTACATTTCCCCGTGTAGCACTTCTGGCAAAGATGACAGCCTAAAGCTACAAGCGCCGCAGTTCCTATATATACCGCGTCAGCCCCCAGAGCTATTGCCTTAATTACATCCGCACTGGAACGTATGCTTCCGGCAGCTATTATCGAAATCTTATGTCTTATTCCCTCTTCTCTTAACCTTTCATCAACAGAAGCAATGGCAAGTTCTATTGGTATACCTACATTATCCCTTATTACCAGAGGAGCAGCGCCGGTACCCCCTCTCATTCCATCAATGCTTATAAAGTCAGCGCCCGCCCTTACTATGCCACTGGCAATAGGTGCAATATTATGAACTGCTGCCACCTTAACCCCCACAGGTTTTTCCCATCCTGTTGCTTCTTTTAAAGCATAGATTATCTGAGCAAGATCCTCTATGGAGTAGATATCATGATGCGGGGCAGGAGAAATAGCATCTGTCCCCTCCGGAATCATTCTGGTATCAGATATTTCGCGGGAGACTTTTTCCCCGGGAAGATGTCCCCCAATCCCGGGCTTTGCACCCTGACCTATTTTTATTTCCACAGCAGCTCCTCTATTAAGATAATCTATATCCACTCCATATCTTCCCGAGGCAACCTGAACAATAGTATTCCCGGCATATTTATAGAGGTCTTTATGCCAGCCGCCCTCACCTGTGTTGCAATAAGTGCCATATTCAGAAGCAGCCGTAGCAAGAGCTTTACAGGCATTCAAACTTATAGCACCATATGACATAGCTGAAAACATAATTGGTGTCGAAAGTTCCATCTGAGGATATAATTTTGTCTTTAGCTTTACACTTTCGTTTCGAGGACTTTCTTTTATTTCAAATTCAAGATTATCAGGTTTCCTCCCTATAAAGGTTCTTATCTCCATTGGCTCTCTTAAAGGGTCGATAGAGGGATTGGTAACCTGTGAAGCATTAAAAAGAATCCTGTCCCAATAAATAGTATATGGCTTATCACACCCCATCCCGGTAAGAAGTGCACCACCGGATTCAGCCTGTTTGTATATATTTCTTAAATGTTCTTCCGTCCAGTTATAATTAGTCTTATACTGGGATTCTCTCTCTTTGATTTTTAAAGCACCTGCAGGACAGAGAACCTCACATCTGTGGCAGCCAACGCACTTTGTGCTGTCACTGTATATCACATTTTTATCCCTATCATATTCATGCGCACCATATGAGCACTGCTTCACACAAACCTGGCAGGATATACATTTATCAAGATCCCTTTCTATCTCAAATTCAGCCTGACTTAACTTTAAAGCCATTTTTATCACCCTTTATTTCACTTTATAAGACTACCCTGTTTTTCTAATCTTTTCTTTTCTTCCCTGTAATTATCAACTTTGCTACTGATTCCATTGGAGGTTCTTTTTCCTTCTTTACGAATTCTTCCTATCAGGGGCACGCCGCCATCAGGATGCCATATGACATCGGGCGAAGGGCAGACCTTTCTTATAGAGGCCTCCTCGCTTGAAACAAAAAGATAGCTATCTTTTCTTGCCGCTACAAGAGGTCTTAATTTTATTCTGTCGTTTAAAGCATACATATAACTGCCATTCCCAACAATTATACTGAAAGGACCATTTAGAAGCGCACCTCCATATAATATCCTTAGAGCCTTCAATACCTCTCTTTTTTCATGAGGCTTTCTATCTATCTCCTCCCAGAGCGGTGAAGATAAAATCCAGTGAATTAATCGTATGTCAACCCTCTGCCTTCGTACTATAAAGTCAAATAAATAAGTAATAACTTCTGTATCGGTTGAAAGCGTGCACCTGTATCCAAAACTGCTTACAAACCTTTTATTGGTCCCATAAGATGAAATCTCACCATTGTGCACAACAGACCAGTCGAGTAACCCAAATGGATGGGCTCCTCCCCACCATCCAGCACTGTTTGTAGGAAACCTGCCATGAGACGTCCATAGGTACCCTTTATATTCATCCAGCTTAAAAAAATTTCCTATATCTTCCGGATATCCTACACCTTTGAAAATACCCATATTCTTACCACTCGAAACTATATATGCTCCTTTTATATTGCCGTTTACCTCCATCACAAAATTAACGATTTCATCTTCTTTTTCTAAATCATTATCTCCGTCTATTCCATCAGAACCCCTATCCTCTTCTCTGTAAAATATAGAATCATCCTTCGGCTCTAAAAAATACCTGTATGTAAGAGGAGGTCTTTGGATACCTGCTGTCTTTCTCGTCGGTATTTCTTCACTTAAAAAAACTTTAAAGCTCTTCTGTATCTCGTCTTCGGTTTGTCTTTTAGCTTCTACATCGTCATAAATTATGTGGAATACCCGATCATTCTCAAACTGGGGGTATATACCATAAGCAGCAAAACCTCCACCAAGGCCATTTGACCTATCATGCATGACCGAAATACCCTCTATTGCCGCTCCGCCGCTGAACCTTTTACCACTTTCATCAATAATTCCGAATACTGCGCAACCTGATGGGATTCTAAATTCAGGAAAATCTTCTTTTCTATTATTGTAAATAAAGCTCATACAATAAACACTTCCTTCTTAAGTTAAAAAACTCATAAAATTCTTTAAATAACATAGCTTTATCCAAAAACAAAAGCCTTCTCAGAACAACTCCGTTCCAAGAAGGCTTCATTACCTTCAATTTATCCTGTACGTCTCTATACAGGAAAATATTTAATTTTAATTCTCAGAAGAATAATATATCAATATTCTACTGTTTGTCAACAATTTACTGGCATTATTATCTGTAAATTGCTTTCATGTCCTCAAGTGTTAGCGGTTCATAATCGCCAGCATGCCCGGCAGTTCCAAATCCAATCATTTTTTCCTTAACTGTCTGATAGACCGCTTCCCTTGCTGCTCCAAAGTATGTTCTCGGGTCAAAAGCATCAAGATTTTCGCTTAAATATTTTCTTACTGCTCCGGTCATAGCCAGTCTTCCATCTGTGTCTACATTTATTTTTCTGATTCCTCTCTTTATGGCTTCTTTAATGCTTTCCATCGGAACACCCATTGTTTTTTCCAGCCTTCCGCCATAGTTGTTTATAACCTCAACCAGTTCAGGAGGAACTGACGAAGAACCATGCATAACAAGCGGAACTCCTGGAATCCTTTTTACAACTTCATCAATTATATCCAGAGCGAGAGTTGGCGTCGCTTTAAACTTATATGCCCCGTGGCTTGTGCCAATAGCCAGCGCAAGCGCATCAACACCGGTAAGCTCTATAAATTTCACAGCAGCATCAGGGTCGGTAAGCATTACCTTTCCTGAACCAACACCATCTTCTATCCCCCCGAGTGTTCCAAGTTCACCTTCGACAGAAACTCCAAACTTATGCGCATATTCAACTGCGGCCCTCGTTACTTCAACATTTTCCTCAAAAGTTGTTGGCGTTTTCTGGTCTTCCTTTAGCGACCCATCCATCATAACAGAGGTAAAGCCAAGTTCTATTGCCTGCTTGCAGGATTCAACGTTGTTACCATGGTCAAGATGCAAAACAATAGGTATATCAGGGTTATCCTCAACTGCTGCGGCGGCGAGGTATTTAATATAAACCATATTGGTATATTTTAAAGCTCCCCTGCTTGCCTGAATAATAACCGGTGACTTTGTCTCACTTGCAGCTTTCATTATTCCCTGGATTTGCTCCATATTATTAACATTGTAAGCTCCTACTCCATAGTTTCCCTTTGCAGCTTCATCCAATACTTGTTTCATTGGTACTAATGACATCTATCCTCCTTGAAATTTAATTAACATAAATATATCTTAAAATTTAGCTTTTACCGGGTTTAAACCCGCCAAAATCCAAATAATTATACCACTATATTAATTATTTTCTATAGAGCAATTCTCTTATTTTAAAAAACCAGCAGATATTTACATTTTCATCTCGTTGGAAAGAATAATAGCTTCTGCTACTTCCCTCATTGATTTGCGATTATCCATGGCAAATTTTTGAATCTTTCTGAAAGATTCTCCCTCGCTAAGATTCTGCTCCTTCATCAGTATCGCTTTTGCCCTTTCCACTGCCTTTCTCGTCTCAAGCTCCTCTTTGATTACCTTTGTTTCCACTACCAGCCTGTAGTTTTCAATTACTATAGAAGCCTGGTCCGCTACGGTCTTCAGAATATTTACCTCGTAATCACTAAACCGGTGGGGCTCGGAAGTATACACATTAAGTACCCCGATTACCTTTCCCTTAACATGAAGGGGGACGGAAAGAAGAGAAAAAAGCCCTTCTTCTCTTGCTATTTCTTTATACTTATATGTCTTATCTTCAAGTATGCTGTACAGAGTAACAGGTTTATTTTCCAGAGCGACCTTCCCGGCAATACCCTCTCCAGGTTTTAGCGGGTTTTTGTTAATATATTTTTTGCTTATACTCTGGGTAGCTTTAATCACAAGTTCATTTTTCTCAGTGTCAAGAAGCATAAGAGAGCATATCTTTGAACCCATTGTCTCTGCAGTGACCGTAACTATAAACTGTAGTATATCTTCAAGATAAAGGTCCGAAGTTATTGCTTCGCTTATTTTTGATAGAGCCTCTATTATATCTTTCGGCTTTTCTATTTTTTTATTATTCTTGCTGACCATATTTTTTATTTTGCGTTTAAATTTAATCTAAAAATACCAGCCCATGAATTTTTTATATTATATAAGAGCTAAAGGATTAAATAAAGCAATTGCCATTCATTAAGCGTCTGTGCCAGCAATCTATTCGCAAGCCGTAATATTTTTTAGAATTCATCTTTCTCAAGAACCGGCTATTTAACTTTAAAAGCAGTTTATTTCATTCACAAACACTTTTTATTATAATTCCCGGGACTTTCTAAGGTATTTACAAAAAACTATAATGCAGATAAAATCCAGAGTTGCGGCAAGTAATAAAGACGTGGCGCATTCGTCTAGTGGTCAGGACGTAGCCCTCTCACGGCTAAAACAGGGGTTCAACTCCCCTATGCGCTACCAGAATATTCTTTTTTTAAGTTTTTTATAAATATACTTTCCGTATTGATTAATACCCCTTCAGCCTATCTGTAAACTATATTATCCCGCAACCGAAAAATTCAATTATTAAAAATCCGTTATTAAGAAATTTATATGATTAATGATATGTGAAATTATTAAAAAAAATTTTATAATTTGTTAATAGCATAATTTTACTTTAACCGGATATAGGGATAATTCCAGAGTAAATAAAGCGGAGAATTAAAAAATATGTAATGATATATAAAAATATATAGATATAATTTAAGAAACCTTAGTAATAATCAGGAAGGGTAAGATATGAAATCAATAGAAGAAAAAATAAGAAAGATAATAGAAGAAAAAATAGAATTTAAAAAATGGTTTGTACACAGTACTTTTAAACATGAAGACCTGGAAGAAATGATAAAAGAGCTCTCATCTCTATTTGAAAAGGAATGCGGGAGTTAAAAATGGCAACTTTATACTGATTTATGCACTTTCCATTATCGGCATAAATATTATTAAAGACAACGGCAAGAGGTGCAACCTTTATGTCATACTCTTCAAAAGAAAATAAAAAATTCTTAGGTATGGAATCGTTTGATTTCCCTGATAATTTTATTTTTGGAACTGCAACCTCAGCATTTCAGATTGAAGGAGCAGGTGAGACGGAGTGGAAAGGCTTTATCGGAGCTGATGGTACGAAACTTGATGTTGCCATAGACCACTACAGAAAATACAGAGAAGACATGGGTTACATTTTATATCTTGGTAACGCTTACCGATTCAGTATGGACTGGTCGAAGCTTCAGAAAAGTGCCTACGGCTCATTTGACAGTAAAGCGGTAGCCCACTATATGGAGATATTCAAAACATTAAAAAACAACAACAAAAAGGTTATGCTTGTTCTGAATCATTTTTCAAACCCATTCTGGTTTATTAGTATGGGAGGCTGGACATTCCGGGAGTCCGCTAAGATCTATTTAGATTATGCAAAAAAGATACTTGAGATTTTCTCCGGCTATATAGACTACATAAATACATTTAACGAACCTGCTGCTTATGCCAATCTCGCATATATATTAAGGGAATTTCCTCCTAAAAAATTTAACCCGATCCTCAGAAATAAAGTTTTAAGCAATATGAGTAAAGCCCACAGAGTAGTTTATGATTATATAAAAAATAATTACCCTCATATAAAAGTAGGAATATCCCATGCCTGCATGTTTACGCAAACCTTAAAAAAAAGATCCATCTGGCAGAACTTCCTAAAATGGTTTCTTGAGTATTATATGTTCGAGCATGTCCACAAAATGTTTACCAGAGACGGAAAAGTAGATTATATCGGATTTAGTTATTACGGGAGAATTCTAATTTCAAAATACATGATAATTGCCTACGAAGAAAGGGGCAGAAATTTCCTTAAAAAACATGGTCTGGAATATGATGACATGTGGGAGATGTATCCCCCCGGCATTTATTATTTAATAAAAAAGTTTTACAGGAAGTATTCAAAACCAATAATCATTACGGAAAATGGAACTTCTACAGGTGATGATAAATTTAGAACCAGGAATATTTATAACCATTTATACTACTTAAAAAAAGCCATGAACGAGGGGGCAAAAGTCATAGGTTATTTCCACTGGTCCACCTTTGACAATTACGAGCTTGCACACGGACCATCAAGAAGATTTGGACTTGTTTCTGTTGATTATGATTCTACTGATTTAAAAAGAGAAATAAAGGAATCCGGTGAATATTATCATAAAATTTCATCCTCAAAAAAACTAATTCCCCCTGTCTAACGTCTTAAAGAACAAGCAGCTAAAATATTATAAAATACTTGTGTTTTCTTAATTCATACCTTAAGATTATATTTTAGTTTCTTATAATTTCATTTACTTATCGCTTTTTAAAATGGACTTATTTACATTATATCAGTACATTATTACTGTAATTCTTACCCTGTTTTTTATAGACTTTATTATCAATATAATTTTATTTAAAGATATCACAAAGTATAAACTCACCGAGAAATTTATAAAATCACCCCCTTTAGTATCAATACTTATACCTGCAAGAAATGAGGAATTTACTATAAAAAGATGTATTAAATCTTTGCTAAAACAGGATTATCCCAATATTGAAATACTCGTACTGGATGATAGCTCAAGTGACAGAACCTCACTGATAGTTAAAGAACTCGGAGAAAAGGATAAAAGAATAAAACTATTTACCGGCAAGCCGTTAAAAGACGGATGGCTTGGCAAAAGTTATGCCTGCTGGCAATTATCAAAATATGCAAAAGGAGAATATCTGGTATTTACCGATGCAGATACGCTTCATTTTGAAAATTCCATATCAAGTTTGATTGGAGGACTTATCAGTAACAGGCTTGATGGGCTATCGGCAGTCCCGCGACAGATTATGGTCACACTGCACGAAAGAATGGTGTATGTCTGGGTACATTTTGGAATATTAAGTCTCCTGCCCTTGATACTTGTAAAGAAATCAAAAAACCCTTTATTCAGCACTGCCAATGGGCAATGCATATTATTTAAAAATGAAGTTTACAAAAAAATTGGCGGCCACAAAGCAATAAGAGCTGAAATTTTAGAAGATATACATATTTCGAAACAGGCAAAAAGATTCGGATACAAATTTATGATATTTGACGGCAGCAAAAGCATAAATTGTAAAATGTACAGAAACTTCAGCCAGCTTATTTCCGGGTTCTCAAAATTCATGTTTGCTGCCTTTGATTACCAGGTTTTTACAATTTCGGCGGTAGTTTTAATAATCTCTGTGTTATTCCTGTTTCCTTTTATTTTATTGCCTCTGGGAATCTTTATTTTTGACTGGTCCGGCAGGATAATGAGCCTTATTACAATACAGGTCCTCACATTACTTATTATGCGGGTTATAATGGCTATAAAGCTAAAAAGCAGAGCATCTGATGCATTCCTCCATCCGCTCTCAATGATATATATTATACTTATATGCATTAATTCAGTTTTCCAGGCTAAATTCAGAGAAGGTGTACTGTGGAAAAGCAGAAGATACGATGTCAGCAAAAAAGATTCTCTGGACTTAGTTGAAGATGAAGAAGTCCAAAAAATATACGACTGATTTCTATCTACAAAATTTCAATTTTAGAATTTTTTACAGGTTTAAATATAAAAAAGAACTCAATTTCCACTAATGTGACGGGCCACAATATCACCCACTTCACTTGTGGTATAACCCATTCTACCGGCACTCAAGCTTCTTATTTTTGTACAGGTATGAATAACAGCTTTTTCAATAGACCCTGCAGCTTCTTTTTCTCCCAGATGATTCAGCATCATCCTACCTGCTTCTATTGCAGCAAGGGGATTAATTAGATTCTTCCCTGTGTACTTTGGAGCAGAACCACCTATGGGCTCGAACATAGATGTGCCTTCCGGATTTATATTTCCGCCTGCTGCAATTCCCATTCCACCCTGAATTATCGCACCAAGGTCAGTAATTATATCCCCGAACATATTGGGAACAACCATAACATCGTACCATTCCGGATTTTTTACTGTCCACATACAGGCGGCATCTATATGGTTATAATCAACCTGAATATCGGAAAAATCCTCAGCCATTTCCATAAAAGCTCTATACCAGAGGTCTCCCACATACGTAAGGACATTTGTCTTGTTTACCAGGGTAAGTTTTCCGGGCTTTCCCTCACTTTTTCTTTCTTTTGCCAGATTAAATGCATACCTAAGGCAACGGTCAACCATTTGCCTGTCATATACCATTACCTGGGTCGCAACTTCATAAGGAGTATTTTTCCTGGTTATTCCGCCATGCCCTGTATAAAGCCCGCCTGTATTTTCTCTCACCACCAGAAAATCTATATCTTCCGGCTTTTTATCCTTTAACGGACTATCAACACCGGGATAAAGTTTTACTGGCCTTAGATTTATATACTGGTCAAGGGCAAATCTTAACTTTAATAATATTCCAAGTTCCAGAACCCCCGGCTTAACATCAGGATGACCTATAGCTCCAAGATATATCGCCTTAAATTGTCTTAACTCGTCAATAGCAGAATCAGGGATTGTTTCTCCTGTTTTTAAATACCTGTCACCCCCAAAATCGTACTCTGTAAACTCCAGACTAATATCATACTTTTTAGCTGCGGTTTCCAGAACCTTTTTACCTTCTCTTATAACTTCCGGACCTGTCCCATCTCCGGGTATCACCGCGATATTATAACACCTTGAATTACCCATAATCCTACCTCTATCGATTAACTCTTTATATAATTATTGCTATATTATATATAAATAATCATATATTACACCATAAATCTAAAAATGAAGCCGCTTAACTGTAAAAAAAAATTCCTGCTTTTACTAATTATAATTATTCTTAATAATAACTATATAATTATTAAAAAAGCTCTGCAAAATGCGGGATAAAAATAATCAGCCCAATAATCAATGCAATAACCGAAGCAATCAAAACTGCGCCGGCAGCAACATCCTTTATGTGCTCTGCAACTACTCTGTACTCTTCTGTTACCATATCTATTATTAACTCAAAAGCAGTATTTATTATCTCTAGACATAGTACCACACAAATAATAAGTAAGATGAATAACCACTCGACAGATGAAATCCGAAACAAAAAACCGGCAATTATAGAAATAACCGCCATTATTAGCTGGATTCTGAAGCTCTTCTCAGTTCGTAAGACTCTTATTATACCCCTGGCTGCGCACTTGAATGATAATCCTAAAGATTTCCTGTGATAGGTGATTTCCTTTTTAAAAAAATTTCCATTCTTTTTTTTGTTATCCATCTTATATATATCACCAACAAATTAATTAGAAGCCCTCTTATTAAAATATAAAGTATATGACGAAAATAGTAACAGTATCAGAAATATATAAAAAGGAAACCATATTTCATAAAAAAAATCAAAGACGCTCACGAAATACTGGCTGATAAAAATTATAGCCATTATTATTACAGATATTATCAGAGTAGCAAAGCTCGCTCTTGCGATATCCTGATATTGCTTTTCATCATACCAATCACTTACTCCTTCACGCAATTTAACTATCAGCCAGTACAGAACTATCGCGACATAAGGTACTACAGATATCAGACTTAACACAATAACCCCTGCATCAACTGCCCATGAAGGTAACTCGTATACAGTTAAATATAAAAAAGAAAAAATCATAATAAGTGCGAGTCCTGAAACTCCACTTAATATCCCAATATATTGAGCATTGATGAATATTGAATCATCTTTTAAAACAAACTCTTCGCTTTTCTTATGCATATCCTTTCTGGTTAGCAAAGATAAAATGATCATGAGGCTGCAGAATACAAAATGTAGCACCTGGCTAAAAAATAATATTATAAATTCATCCGGCAATCCAAATATATACTCCTTTGAAATGTCACTTAAAAGAGCAAAATCACCAAATAGCATCAATGTGGAAATTATTCCTGCAAAAAACAAAAAAGCCCGCAGGAAGTTGTCTCTCTTAAAAAAATTTAACTGCAAAATTAAAGTAAATATAGCTGCCAGGTGCGAAAAACCAAAAAGAACATATGTAAGCGCAACCGGGATTGAAAAAATATCAAGAAATCCTCCGACATCTGCTGAATTAATTATTCTCAATCTGAGCATAAGAAAAAAAACATTAACAAATACGAGTCCTGCAAATGAAATTAAACACAAAATAAGAGTAGTATTATTGCTTATTTTTAAAAGTTTTTTCATCCTCTTTCTCTCCCTTACTTAATCTCAGGTTTAATCGTCATAAATATTAAAAATTTCATCAACTGGTTTTTCAAAGAACCTGGCTATTTTTAATGCAAGCAGAACAGAGGGGTTAAACTTTCCCTTTTCTATAGAATGGATGGTAAGCCTTGTTACCCCAACGGCATTTGCCAGTTCCTGCTGGGAAATTTCGCCATGCTCAAAACGGCATTTCCTTAAATCATTTTTTAGCTTTATCTTTTTATCCCTTAACATATATTAATAAATATAACCTTATTCGGATTCGAATATAAACTTATGCAAAATCAATAAATTTGTATATAAATATAAACATAATGTATACTATTATATACATTATGTCAATAGTTTTCTTAAGCCAGGACCAAAACAAAAAATCTTTTTAAAATTTTTTGTAACTAAACTTTAAAAAAAACGTTAAAAGAATTAAAGCTATCAAAAAAATAATAAATTTGTATTTAGATGTTGCTTTACAATAATAATATAATCTGTCAGAATAGCATGAACCTCCACGAAAATGATACAAATTAAAAAAGAAAAGAGAAGATCTAAAATGAATATACTGCTTGTTTATCCCGATTGCGAAGAAACTTTCTGGAGCTTTAAGGGAATTATGAAAATACTCGGTAAGAAAGCTGCATATCCACCGCTTGGTCTTTTAACCATTGGTGCAATGCTTCCAGAAGAATGGGATAGAAAACTAATAGATATGAATACCGATATATTAAAAGATGAGCACATAAAATGGGCTGATTATGTTTTTGTAAGCGCTATGATTGTGCAAAAAGAATCCTCAAGGAGAGTTATAAATAAGGCAAAAAAATTCAAAAAGCCCGTAGTTGTTGGCGGACCTCTATTTACTACGGGATGGGAAGAGTTTACCGATGCTGATATTATTTTTTTAGGTGAGGCAGAGGATACTTTATCGAATCTTATAGAAGATTTAAAAAAAGGAACACCTAAGAAAATGTATTCCAGCGACCATTTCCCTGATATAAAAAACACGACCGTTCCCGACTGGAATCTCGTTAATGTAAAAAATTACAATTCGCTATGCATACAACTCTCGAGAGGCTGCCCATTTAACTGTGAATTCTGCGATGTATCAATCCTGAATGGAAGAGTTCCCCGAATAAAAAGTAAGGAACAGCTGATAAAAGAACTCGAGGCATTATACAAACGTGGCTGGCGGGCCGGGGTATTTTTTGTGGATGACAATTTCATAGGGAAAAAAGCTCTTCTGAAGAGAATATTCCTGCCGGCAATTATAGAATGGCAGAAAAGCAGGAAGTATCCCTTTAGTTTTAATACACAGGCATCAATTAATCTTGCTGATGATGAAGAAACTATGGGGCTTATGGTAGAAGCTGGTTTTACATCTGTTTTTGTGGGAATCGAAACACCTGACCCCGATAGCCTTGATGAGTGCGGTAAAGTTCAGAATAAAAACAGGAACCTGATTGAATCAGTCAGAGCCATCCAAAATAAAGGCATGGAAGTTCAGGCAGGATTTATTGTTGGATTTGACAGCGATAAAGTTTCGATTTTCCAGCGTCAGATTGAATTTATCCAGGAAAGCGGGATTGTAACTGCTATGGTAAGCATCCTTAATGCATTACCAAAGACCAGACTATATAAAAGGCTTGAAGAAGCTAAAAGATTGATTAGCAGCGGCACAGGTAACAATACAAAAATCTCAAGTTTGAATTTTATTCCTAAAATGGATAAAAATACACTTGTCGAAGGTTTTAAAAAGATTTCGGCTACAATTTACTCCCCTAAGGTATATTATGAGAGAGTCAAAACCTTTTTAAGGGAATACAAACCAATCAAAAAAAAGATACCGAGATTAAGGATTTATCATATAAGAGCACTGATTGGTTCCATATGGTTACTCGGTATAAAACAAAAAGGAAGACGATATTTCTGGAATTTAATTCTATGGAGCCTTTTTAAGCGGCCATCTCTTTTCCCTTATGCTATTGGTTTCTCCCTTGCCGGTATCCATTTCAGGGGAATATCATAAAAATTTAACTTAGATTATTATATTTAAAATTTAGCGCTCTGCAGGTTTTTTAAAATTATATTTTTTTTTGGAAAATTTTTTCTAAAATGAATTATAATCGTAACAGTAATATGTTATAATTCGTTAAAATAGTAATTTTATAGTATAAAAATATCATTTCAGGCATTACAGGTACCACACTAATACCGCAATAATTTAGCAACCTTTAATTTAATATTAAGTTCTATAAAAAAATGTAAGGTCTAAAATGAGGTTACTTCTCTCAAGAAGCAAAAGAATAATAAAAAAAATATTAACCAACCTTATATCAACATTCACCAGAACAGGTTTTGGTGCAACTGTCAGGTGGTAATATCACACCTTAGCAAATTTATGTCAGGTTTATTGATGTAATAATTGCAGTATCACAATTACGCAAAACTTCTGCAGATGAAACCCCTTTAGATTTTATGCAGTATCTTTTTAAAAAAAAATTTATTAAATTGCTGTTTCCCTCAATAATTTAGCGCATTCTTCCGGTAATATAGTATTTACATTAATCCCCGAGCCAATCTCAAAACCGGCTTTTGTGACCAGACGAGGCAATATCTCAAGATGCCAGTGGTAATATCTGTTGCCAGTTTGTTTTAACGGAGCGCTATCTATAATATAATTGTAATCCGGATTATCAAGCAAATTATAAAGTTTCTTAAGTGTAATAACCAAAATTGATGCAAGATTCTCAACTGATTTTTGCTTAATCTGAGCAAAACATGCCTGATGCTCTTTCGGTAAAATTAAAATATTGTACGGAACTACAGAAGCATAGGGAGCTATGGCAATGAATTCCTCATTCTCATAAATAACTCTTTCCCCGGTTTTCTTTTCATGCTCTATTATTTTGCAATAAACACATTCGCCAGAACCATCAAAATACTTCTTTGCTTCGTAAAATTTGTCCCTCATGAAAGCAGGCATAAATGGTATGGCGACAAGCTGTGAATGTGGGTGAACCAGAGAAGTACCGGCCCTAAAACCCTGATTTCTAAATATAACAACATTCTGGCAGCTTTTTCTCCTGCTCAGGTCCATGAATCTTGTTTTATAAACACCTATTATATCTTCAACATGCTTGAGGCCCATATGACATAAATTTAAATTATGTTCAGGCGATTCAATAATCACCTCATGGTTTCCTTTTCCATCTATTTCCAGATATGGTCCAGCATTTCTAAGATAATTATCACATTCCTTAATTTCATCGTTTTCCAGAATAGGAAATTTATTTGGAACCACTCTTACCGTCCAATTACCACTTTTATCCCTTAAAACCATAATATCCGCCGGTGTCATATGCTCATTCCCCTTACAGAATGGGCAGTCTCTGTCAAAATTTTTTAAGACCTTTCTTTTTCTTTTATCCTTAAAATCGTCAGGTCTTTTTGACCTTTCCACTGCAAATATCGTCCAGTTTTTAGTTGCAATATCCTGTCTTATAACAGACATTCTTAAAAATACCCCCTGGCATTCATATATAATTTTTTTTGTGATATTTTATAACTTATATAAATATAACACTTTTTAACAACATTTTTTATTTTAAAAAATGGATAAAAAAAAATTCGAGGAAATAATACTGGACACACTTGAAAATATTCCTCATAGATTCAAAGAAAAAATGAGGAATCTTGCAATTGTAATTGAAGACAAAGATGTAACCTCAACCCTGGAAAATTATAAAAAAGTCCCCGGGAAATACACTCTCGGCCTTTACCAGGGCCTTCCTGCCACAAAAAGAATGGGGAAAACTTTTATTTTCCCTGACAAAATAACAATTTATAAAAAAGCGATTGAGAAAGTAAGTAAGGATGACATAGAACTTGAAAAAAATTTAAGAAGGGTCGTCCTGCATGAATTAGGACATTATTTTGGGCTCGATGAGAAACAACTAAGAAAATTGGGTTACTAACTTTACTTTTTTTATTTTACCCAATCTTTAAACTACTTTTATAAAATCTATAAAAATTTTTATACCAGATCCATACCGGTTAACCTTTATTACATACTTATTCAAAACTTATTTATAAATATAACTACCTTAAATAATCCCATAAAGAACCCTGTTCCATATATAAACAGTCAGGTAAACTGAGTTGATTTCGTTTAAAGTGAAATTTAATTTTACTAAATAATGAAAATCTTTTTTGTAACATCAGATAAATTTTGTTATAATTAAAAACAAAAAACGTAATATAAAATTTATTTAGCAGAATATTGACCTGTAGATTTAATTTACAGGGTATAGATAAAATAAAAAAACAATTATATTATTGTAACATTAATATATATAATTAATAAATAAGCAGGAGTTGATAAATTTAATGGCAGAAGAAAAAAGTTTTGAAGGAGAACAGATAAAGATACCGGAAGAGCTTCCTCTTCTTTCTCTGAAGAATAGTGTAGTTTTTCCATTTCTTGCAACACCGCTAATCGTTGGGAGAAAGAATTCACTCGAGGCAGTAAGAGTTGCTTCCAGGGAACATAATATTATAGTCGTTGTAGCACAAAAAGAAGAGAATAAAGAAGATGTAGAAAAGGAAGACCTGTATGAAGTAGGAACAGTATGTGCTATTAAACAGGTTTCAGACATATCAGAAAACGAGATTAAGTGTATCGTTGAGGGTATTTCACGGGTAAGAATAAAAAATTACACACAGACAAAACCATACTTCAGGGTAACAACAGAATTGCTGCAGGAGACACCTTTAGCCGAAGGTGAAGAGACAGATAATCTCAGTACCACTATCAGAATGCAGGTTGAAAAATTTATACAACTTGGTATCCCGCTCCCCACTGCATTTGTAGTCGCAGCAACCAATATTTCAAAGATAGAAGTTCAGACTGATTTGTTTGCTTCTTATTTGCTATCAGGAACAAAACAAAAGCAAAAAATACTTGAAGAAGCTGATATAAAAATAAGATTAAAAAAACTGACAGAATATCTTGGTGAGGAACTGAAGAAATTTGAAGTGCAATCCCAGATAAGAGATAAGGTTCAGAAAGAAGTAGGAAAGACCCAGAGGGAATATTATTTACGTCAGCAATTAAAGGCCATTAAGGATGAGCTGGGTGAATTTGATGAATCAATAGCTCTGACAAAAGACCTTGAGAAGAAATTGCGAAAGAAGAAGCTGCCCAAAGAGGCAAATGATAAAGTATTGAAAGAAATACAGAGGCTGGAAAATATTCCAGGCATGTCTCCCGAGCATTCTTATGTCAGGACTTATGTCGAATGGATGCTGGACGTTCCCTGGTCTGAAAAAACCAAAGATATCCTAGACCTGAAAAAAGCAAGGAAAATACTGGACGGTGACCATTATGACCTGGAGAAGGTTAAAACTCACATACTTGATTACCTTGCTGTCAGGAAATTAAAGGGCAAGACCACCAAGGGTCCCATATTATGTTTTGTTGGTCCTCCCGGCGTTGGTAAAACCTCTCTTGGCCAATCAATAGCTAAATCGCTTGGAAGAAAATTCATAAGAATGTCGATTGGCGGAATAAGAGATGAAGCTGAGATAAGAGGTCATAGAAGAACATATGTAGGAGCTCTTCCTGGAAGAATTATACAGGGTCTTACCCAGGTAGGAACAAGCAACCCGGTATTTATGCTGGATGAGGTTGACAAGGTAGGTGCAGACTACAGAGGAGACCCTTCATCTGCTCTTCTTGAAGTCCTTGATCCTGAACAGAATAATTCATTTAGAGACCATTATCTTGAGGTTCCATTTGACCTTTCAAATGTGATGTTTATAACAACAGCCAATATACTGGATACCATACACCCTGCACTAAGAGACAGGATGGAGATTATTGAGATACCCGGTTACAGTTCTGAAGAAAAGATTCATATAGCTGCGAAGTTTCTAATACCAAAACAGTTAAAAGAACAGGGTATAGAAAAATACAATATAAAGTTTGATGATGACGCAATATCAATAATAATAGAAGAATATACCAGAGAAGCCGGCGTTAGAAATCTGGAGCGTGAAATAGCAAATATATGTAAAAAAATCGCAAGGGAAATTGTCGAAAAGAAAAAATATTCAAACGAATTATCCGCCCAGAAAGTAAGAGATTATCTGGGAGTCCCGAAAATTTTACCAAGTGAAATAGAAGACAAAAACAGGGTTGGGGTTGCTACAGGTCTTGCTTATACCCCGGTTGGCGGAGACATACTGCTCATTGAATCCACTTACTACGGTGGTACCGGTAAATTAATACTAACTGGAAAGCTTGGCGATGTAATGCAGGAATCTGCAAAAGCTGCAATAAGTTATATACACTCAAAAGCAAAAGATTTCGGGATAGATGACAAGCTATTTGATAAATCCGATATACACGTGCATGTCCCGGCTGGAGCGATTCCTAAAGACGGGCCGTCAGCAGGTATTGCCATTACCTCGTCACTCATATCAGCATTTACAGGAATACCGGTATTAAGAGATGTTGGAATGACAGGAGAGATAACTTTAAGAGGAAGAGTCCTTCCGGTTGGGGGATTAAAAGAAAAATTACTGGCTGCAAAAAGAGCAGGTCTTAAAAAAGTTGTGCTTCCTGAAAAAAACAGGAGAGACCTTGAAGAGATACCCACAAATATACTTAAAGACTTAAAGCTTGAATTTGTAGAGAATATTGATGACGTTATCAAACATACAATCGAGAAATCACCTTTAAAATCGGGTAACAAAAAAGTGAAAGTTGAAAGTGCTACTGCTGGAAGTTTAGCTGTAGATAAAACACCGGATTTCAATCAGGCTCCTACAATTCAGTAGTTTAGTTCTAATCGTGTTAAATTACTAAAATAAGTATAAATCAGTGTTTGAAATGTCTCTTACCCGTAAAAACCATGGGAATCCTGTTTTTATTGCAGCTCTCTATAACCTCTTCGTCCCTTATTGAACCACCCGGCTGTATAATTGCCCTGATTCCATTTTTGGCAGCAAGCTCAACTGCATCTTTAAAAGGGAAGAAAGCATCTGAAGCCATCACTGAACCCTTACATCTTCCATTGGATTTTCTGATTGCTATTATTGCTGAATCAACCCTGCTCATCTGCCCTGCTCCGACCCCGACTGTGCTATTGTCCAGAGCAAGAACTATCGCATTTGATTTAATGTTCTTTACTATCTGCCATCCAAATAAGAGATCATTCCACTGGCTATCGTCGGGTTCTAAATCAGTGACCACCTTCATATTAATTCTTGTGTCCACACCTTCATCAAAGTCCTGCAAAAGAACTCCCCCATCAACGCTCCTCACAAGTACTTTTTCTGTCCTGAAGTTATCTGAATTTAAGGCATTAATATAACTTTCCGAATCATGACTTACTTTAAGAATCCTTAAATTTTTTTTAGTGGATAAAATTTTTAAAGCTCCTTCATCAAAATCAGGTGCAATTAGAACTTCCACATATTTATCAGCCATAAACTTTGCAGCTTCTTCCGTCCATTTTACATTACATGCAACAACACTTCCAAAAGCGGAAATGGGGTCGCACCCGTAAGCTTTTTTGTAAGCTTCCTCAACAGAAACACCTACTGCTGCTCCACATGGATTACTGTGTTTTATCACAGCAACACATATAGAAGAAAATTCCTTTACAATACCAAATGCTGAATCACCGTCCAGTATATTATTGTATGATAATTCTTTGCCCTGAAGTTGCTCAGCGCCTGCAAAAGTATCCGCAGGGTTACTGTTTATATATTTATAAAAGGAAGCCTTCTGGTGGGGATTTTCGCCGTATCTAAGATTCTGGATTTTGACCAGATTTAAATTTAAACTATCCTTAAAATTACCACTACTTTCTCTCAGGTTACTTCCATTACCTCCAGCAGCAGAATTTCCTTCTATATTGAGGTATTCCCTTACCGCTACAGATGATTTATTAAAACTGCCAGTTTTTCCCCTGAGGTAATTAAATATCAGGCTATCATATTCGCATGTATGCTGAAATGCCTTTACAGCCAGTCTGAAAAGTGTATCTGTGCCAAGATAACCATCACTTTCCAGGAGCTCTTTCTCAATCTTCTGATAATCATCGGGGTCAACTACCACCGCCACACCTTTAAAATTTTTAGCAGCGCTTCTAATCATGGTAGGTCCGCCTATATCAATATTCTCTATAGCTTCTTCCATTGTGACACCAATTTTTGAAATAGTTTCTTTAAAGGGGTACAGATTAACAACTACCATATCTATTAGCTTCAGCCCTCTGGAAGAAACTTCATCCATATGTTCTTTATTGCTACGCTCGGCTAATATCCCTCCATGTATATAAGGATGCAGAGTTTTTACCCTTCCATTTAACATTTCCGGGAAACCGGTAAATTCCTCTACCTTCTTTACTTCTATCCCTGCTTCCTCTAATTTGCTAAAAGTGCCTCCGGTCGAAATAATTTCCACCCCTGCCTTTTTTAGAGCAGCAGCGAAACCGACGATGCCTTCTTTATTGGATACACTAATTAAAGCTCTGCTTATTTTTACCTTCATCATGCCCCCTTAACATAACCGCCGTTATTTAAAATTTCTACTTTTCGCCCATTTAGTCTTAGTTTACCCTCACAGAAGTATTTGACTGCAAGCGGATAAATTCTGTGTTCCACATTATGTATTTTTTCTTCTAATTCCTCCAAACTGTCGTTCTTATCAATATTCACCGCCTCCTGAAGTATTATAGGTCCCTTATCAAGCTCTTCATTTACAAAATGAACAGTGACTCCTGTCACTTTTACTCCGTATTGATAAGCATCCTTTATACTATGTGTACCTTTAAATGAAGGAAGAAGAGCAGGATGAATATTTAAAATCTTATTTCTAAATTCACGGACGAAATCACTGCTCAGCACAAACATATATCCTGCCAGAACAACCAGGTCTATTTTTTCCTTCTTCAATAGCTCCACGATTTTCTTATCATATTGTTTTCTGTCTGCATATTTACTGGGGTCCATAAAAACTGCTTTAATTTTCCTCTTTTTTGCCCTCTTAAGCGCAAATGCATCTTTATTATTGGAAAAAACCAGAACTATATCGCCATTTATATCATGGCTGGTACTGAAATCTATAAGAGCCTCGAGATTTGATCCAAACCCGGAAGCAAATACTGCTATTCTTTTTCTCATTTGAGTCTAGCGTTCTCCTATTACTACCTTTCCATCGCCTTTTATAACATTACCTATATGAAAGACATTTTCCTGCATTCCCTCAGTTATGCCTTTGACTTTATCAAACTCATCCGGAGAAATTATAAAAACCATTCCAATTCCCATATTAAATACCCTGAACATTTCCCTTTCATCGATGTTTCCAAGTTTCTGTAAAAAATCGAAAACTCCCGGAATCTTCCAGCTTCCTTTTTTTATAAAAGCGTTCATATCTTCCGGTATGATCCTGTTTATATTTTCATAAAATCCTCCGCCGGTTATATTTGCGATACCATGGATTTTAACTCCTTTTTCAATGATTCTGTTGATTAGTTTAAAATACAATCTGGTGGGAGTTAGAAGATAATCTCCTAGCGACATTTTGCCTGTCCAGCTATAGCTTTTAGTAATATCAACTTTCTTATCGTCAATCAGCTTTCTAACAAGAGAAAATCCATTGCTGTGGATGCCTGATGAGGATATCCCAACTATAGCATCTCCCTCTCTAACAAGGGAACAATTTATTATAGATTCTTTTTCGACAATACCCACCGCAAAACCGGCGATATCAATATCGTCTTCAGCGCTCATTCCCGGATGCTCGGCAGTTTCTCCGCCGATAAGAACTGTGTTGCATTCAATGCAACTCCTTGAAATAGATTCGATTATGATTTTTATTTCGTCTTCATCGATTTTCCCGCATGCTATATAGTCCAGGAAAAAAAGGGGTTTTGCACCACAACAAATTATATCGTTTATGATCATTGCTACAGCATCCTGCCCTATATTCCTATAATTGTTTAATTTCTTTGCAAGTAATATTTTAGTTCCCACTCCATCTGTAGAAGAAGTAAGAACAGGATTCTTATACCCGCTTAAATCAAGTTGATAAAGACCTGAAAAGGAAGAAAGGTCACTCAGTACTTTATCGGAAAATGTTGAGGCTATCGTTTTTTTTAATTGATTTAATACATTTGAGGCTCTGTCTATGTTTACGCCCGATGAGCTGTACGAATATCTCTTACTTTTTTTTACATTTTCTTTATCCGGCATTAGAAGATATTTTCTCCTCCTGCTCTAATGAATATTCATTATATCTTACATTTTCAGGTATAGGTACAGGATACTCACCATTAAAACATGCGAAACAGAATTTATCTTTTGATTCACCTATTGCCTTTATAAGACCTTCTATGCTCAGGTATTTTAAACTATCTACTTTTAAGAATTTTCTAATATCCTCGAGCGATTTATGATTGGCAATAAATTCTTTTTCGGTAGCCATATCAACTCCATAGTAGCAGGGATGAAGAAGTGGCGGGCAGGTAATTCTCATATGAACTTCCCTGGCACCAGCGGAATATAACATCTGGACTATTTTTTTCGAAGTAGTTCCCCTGACGATAGAATCATCTACCACTACCAGTCTTTTGTCCTTTATAATATCCTTTAAAGGATTTAATTTAAGCTTAACGCTTATCTCTCTTGTCTTTTGCCTGGGTTGAATAAAAGTTCTTCCTATATATCTATTCTTAATAAACCCTTCTGCATACGGTATTCTGGATTCTGCAGAGTACCCAATTGCAGCCGGGGTACCTGAATCAGGCACAGAAATAACTATATCGGCATCGGCAGGTGATTCTTTTGCAAGCTCCTGCCCCAATCTGTGTCTTACTTCGAAAACATTTTTGTTGTGTATGTAGCTATCCGGTCTTGCAAAATAAATAAGTTCAAAAACGCACATCGCAGATCTCTCTACTGGCAGCATCATCTGTGAGCGTATTCCATCCGCATCAACTATAACAGTCTCACCCGGGTCAATTTCTCTTAAAAATTTTGCATCAATTATATCAAGGGCACAGGTCTCTGAAGCTATTACATAATCTCCGTCCAGGCTTCCGAGAACCATTGGCCTGAATCCATGTGGATCCCTTATCCCAAAAATTCTATCCCTGGATAATATGACCAGTGAATAAGAACCCTTTATTCTGTTAATTGCATCTTTAATGGCATCTTCAATATTCTCTTTTTCTGAGCTTGATATCAACGATACTATAACTTCTGTATCTGTAGTAGTTTCAAATCTAAAACCCTTTTTTATCTGCTCCTGCCTCAACTCGTTTACATTTATTAGATTTCCATTATGAACTATAGCAAAACTTTCATTCTTGAACATTCCATAAAGTGGCTGTGAGTTACTCCATATATTCATACCTCTGGTAGAATATCGTGTATGCCCAATACCTATATAACCCTGAAGAGGCGCTATATTCTGCTCATTAAATACCTGAGAAACCAGCCCAAGGTCTTTAAATATCAGGATATTCTCCCCATCAGATACTGCCATACCTGCACTTTCCTGTCCTCTGTGCTGCAAAGCCTGCAGACCGTAAAAAATAATTTCCGCTACTTTCTTACCGGGTGCATATATTCCAAATACCCCACAACTTTCATTAAACTTCTTGTCTGATATCATATTAATTTTCCAATAATTTATAATTTTTTTAAAAAAATACCGACTATATAATCTCTAAATTCTATTATATGTTTTCTTATCTATTATGTTTACAATAATTCAGGATTGTCTCTCAACCATAGAATCAAAGTTATTATAACAAATAAGGCTCTAAAATAAATATGACATTTAAATCAAATTATTTTTTTTCGCACCACTCCCTTGCATTCTGGAACATACGAAGCCATGGGGAAGCCTTAAGGCCCGATTTCCAGCCTTCGGTAATCCATGCCCATTGCCATAGTAAAAAAGTCCTTTCAGGATGGGGCATCATAGCAAGATGCCTTCCATCAGGTGAACTTAAAGCTGTAAATCCTGACGGAGAGCCATTGGGATTATAAGGATATTCCTCTGTAGGATTGCCCGTATCGTCTACATAGACTACAGGAGCAAGATTCTCTTCAGTTATTTCTGATAAAATCCTGGAATCGGGACAGTAAAGATGCCCTTCTCTGTGAGCTACCCAGATTCCAAGTACCGAATCCTCCATGCCCTTTAACATAATAGATGGACTTTTTCTTATCTTTACGGTAACCCATCTAGATTCAAAACGGCCAGAAGTATTTCCTGTAAATCTGGGCTGTCTTTCCTCTGGAATATCTTTCCATGGTACCCAGCCCAGAAGAGTCATAAGCTGGCATCCATTACATACGCCAAGGGAGAATGTATTCTCTCTGTTATAAAACTTATCAAACATTTTTTTTAATTCCGGGCTGAACTTTATAATACCTGCCCATCCCTTAGCGCTATCCATAACATCGGCATAAGAAAAACCTCCAACGAACACTGCGCCTCTGAAATTATCAAGATTAATCTTTCCACCAAGAAGGTCAGTCATGGTAACATCCCAGGGCTCGAAACCGGCAGCAAAAAAAGCTGATGCCATCTCCCTGTCACCATTACTGCCTTCTTCCCTTATTATTGCTACTTTTGGTTTATCTATTCTCTCAAGTAACTCAACAGGTGTACTAAATGGCTCAAATGAAAGTTTATAAGATGGACCCGATCTATTGTGAGAGTGCTTTTGCAGTTCTGCCAGCTTTTCATTCATCTGATATTTCTCAAGCTGATCACTTGTCGATTCCCACCAACCCAGTAGTGTGGGTATGTCAGTATCTATTATAATTTTTTTACCCTGGCTGATACAAAAACTTCTTTTTTTCTGTGTATTACCAAGAACTGTAAAAGTAACAACTTCTTTATCTAAAATACCGGTAATTTCAGTTTCACTGTCAGGCAAATATTCAAAAACCAGCCCCAGTTCTTCGGAAAACAACCACGGAATTATTTCAAACCCGGCAGGAACTTTTAAATCAATCCCGGAATTTCCTGACAATGCCATTTCCGCAATAGTAGTTATAAGTCCCCCGTCACTCCTGTCATGACCTGCAAGAATTAAATTTTTCCTTATCAACTTCTGGATAACTTTAAAAGCATTGACCAGATTAACAGGTTCTATATCAGGCGAATCATCGCCTACCTGACCTGATACCTGCGACAGTGCCGAGCCCCCGAGACGATTTTTGCCCGGAGCAAGGTCAATAAATATTAGTTTGCTCTCACCGGGTCTTTTTATATCCGGTGTTATGACTCTCGTTATATCAGACATCGAGCTATAAGCAGAAACCACCACCTGATCCGGTGCCTTTACTACCTCATTTCCAACCTCGGCTGCCATGGAAAGACTGTCTTTGCCTCCATCAGCAGCAATCCCGATTTCTTTCATAAAATTACTGATGGCTGCTGCAGCTTCGTAGAGAGCCGCACCCTCACCGGGCAGTTTTGCTGCCCACATCCAGTTTACGGAACACTTTATATTGCTTATATCATCTATTAGCGCCCATACCATATTGGTCAATGCCTCTCCCACTGCCATGCGCGCGCCTGAAGAAGGATTAACCATAACTTTAACAGGCTGCTCTCCAACAGATATAGCAGCTCCTGTAAGTCCAAAATGGCTCTGTGCCACTACAGCAACATCCGATACAGGAAGCTGTAGGGGACCGCAGCACTGCTGCCGCGCAATAAGACCGGTTACGCTTCTGTCTACCTTTCTTACCAGAAATCCTTTGGACCCAACCGATGGAAGCTTAAATACAAGCTCCAGTAATTTCTCTACCCGGACACCGGGTGGAAAATTAATTGGCTTTAAATTTTTTGGCGTACTGCTCATGTTAAATTTCTTCTGTGGCATCTTGCTCAAGATATCACTCAAACTTAGATTTACAGGAAAAGAATCATCCCTGCTGTCATGGACTACAATACGGCCATCACCTGTTATTTCTCCCAGAACCTCGCAATTTACTTTCTCACGATTACATATTGATTGAAATTCTTTTAAGCGCTCTGGTTTTATAAGGAAAGCATTGCGCTCCTGGTATTCAGCTCCCCAAATTTCAAGCACTGACATTGTTTCATCGCCTACCTGGATATTCCTTATCTCGACTCTTCCGCCTGCTGGTTCAACCAGTTCAGTTAAAACATTACAGGGACCACCTGCACCCTGGTCATGGATGCTTATAATAGGATTACTGTCCCCCATCTCAATACATGCTCTTATCACACGATTCATTTTTTGCTCCATCTGGGCATTCCCACGCTGCACAGCATTAAAGTCAAGTTCCTCCCTGTTTTCACCCTGTACCATACTTGAAGCAGCGCCTCCACCAATTCCTATACGATATGCAGGCCCACCGACCTGAACTATTTTCATTCCTTTCAGGGGTACTCCTTTTTTTATATGAGAATCATCAATCTGCCCTATTCCACCGGTAAACATAATTGGTTTTACCCATTCACGACGCTGCCCATCGGGAAGCCTGAGCCCAAAAGTCCTTGTAAAACCCTGGATTACAGGTTCACCAAATTTATTTCCATAATCTGATGCGCCATTGCTCTCTCCTATCATAATTTCCAGAGAAGTAGCCAGATTTGAGGGATAGCTAAAATTAAAATCTTCCCCCGGAATTAAGTAGCCGGGGATATTTAGATTTCCCGTACAGTATCCCGCAGTTCCAGCGATGACAAGCCCACCCCTGCCTGTAGCCTGGACATCTCTTATCCTGCCTCCGGTACCTGTTTCGGCACCCGGGAATGGAGCAACACCACACGGAAAATTATGAGTTTCAGCAGTAAATATCAGATGGTAGACAAGCCCCTTTTTTTTAAAAGGCGAGCATAATCCGGGATGCCCGGGAATTATGGAACATATTTTAAAACCAGTGATACCGCTGGAATTATCTTTAAATGCTATAATACTATTTGAGGGATTATCTTTAAGAGGGGTTTTTATTATCTCAATCAAAGATTCCGGCATTTCTATGCCATCAATAACAATTTTACCCTTAAAAAACCAGTGGCGCGAATGTTCGCTATTGGCCTGCCCCAGCTGGAAACATTCTACATTGGTTGGATTTCTTTTTAAATTATTAACAAAAAGGTTGTAATAAAAGTTTACATCCCAATCATCCATTCCCAGGCCTATTCTCTTATTAAAATTCCTTAAAGCATCTATTCCCTCTCCTATACCATCTTCAATTTTATATATCCCTTTCTTACGCTCTTCCATAAGTGGTATTAGAAATACTTCTTCCGGCTCGATTCCAATCCCAAATGTTTCCAGAGGAGCAGGGTACACACACTCTGTCATCCTGTCATGGTTTTCATTAACAAACTTTGAGAGATTAATATTTTTAGAAACTAAATATCTTCTTGAACGCTCGATACGGGTAACCTTTTTCAAACCACAGGAATGGCAGATAGCAACTGCGTTTGTTGAAAAAGCAGTTTCAAAGTTCAGCCTGGGCCCTATTTCAACCAGATTTCCGTTGCCAGCCAAAAAAGATTTTTTACTAAATTTTTCCGCCTCAGAAGTCTCAGCAATAAGCCATCTTAAGATTTCTGACTCTGATTTATTAAGTAGCTTTGAGGTTTCTATGTAATAGCAATACTCAAAATTCTTCTTGATAAGCCGGTAAAACCGTTGAATCATTTATATGTCCCTTATATATAGCACATCTATAATATATAAAAAATTACTGAGTAAAATTATTTAAAGATAAATAACTTCTACTAAATGTTTTCCAACCTCTGAATAATCTCATCTATATATCTTAAATGATATCCAAAATCAAACAACTTATCCAATTCTTCTCTGCTAAGGAAGGATAGCACATCATTATCTTCCATAATTTTTTCCTTAAAGTCGCCTTCACTGTTCCAGGCTTCAAGAGCAGCTTTCTGTATAATAGAATAAGCATCTTCCCTGCTCATCCCTTTTTTTACAAGCTCCAGCAGAACTCTCTGGGAAAAAATAATACCCCCATATTTCATTAAATTTCTCTTCATATTAGACTCGATTACATTTAATTTATCAATTATGAATATCGCCTTGTCAAGCATGTAATCGAGCAGAATAAAACTATCGGGAATTATTATTCTCTCCACTGAAGAATGCGATATATCCCTCTCATGCCATAACGCGATATTTTCCATAGCAGCCAAGGCATTTGACCTTAAAACCCTTGCCAGACCACATATTCTTTCGCATATAACAGGATTTTTCTTATGCGGCATAGCGGAAGAACCTTTCTGCCCCTTGCCAAAAGGTTCCTCGACTTCTCTTACATCAGTCCTCTGCAGATTCCTTATTTCTAAAGCTATCTTCTCCAGAGTGGCACCACAAATTGCAAGAGCTGAAACCAGCTGCGCATGCCTGTCTCTCTGCAGAACCTGGGTAGATACAGGAGATGGTTTTAAATTAAGAATACTGCAGACCTTTTTCTCTAACAAAGGAGATGTATTTGCATAGGTTCCCACAGCACCGGAAATTTTGCCGTAACTTATATTTTCTACAGCCTGTCTTAACCTTTCAAGATTTCTTGACATCTCAAAAGCATAAACACAAAACTTGAATCCCAGCGTAATTGGCTCTGCATGAACTCCATGAGTTCTGCCTGTCATAACTGTATGGCTATACTTTTTTGCTTTTATTTTAAGGATATTAAGTAGTTTCTCAATCTTATCTTCGATTAAACCTGCTGCTTCAATTATCTGCAATGAAAGAGCAGTATCACCAATATCTGAAGATGTTAACCCGTAATGTAGATATTTAGAAGAGTCCCCAATATAAGATGCCACATTAGTAAGAAAAGCAATCACATCATGGTTTGTTTCTTCCTCAATCTCATTAATTTTAGAAATTTCAAAACTCGCTTTTTTATTTATATCTTCCGCTGCCTCAGGCGGTATCATACCAAGCTCAGCCTCTGCTATGGCTACCGCTTTTTCTACTTCAAGCCATTTGTCAAACTTTTTCTCCTCACTCCACACCCTGCCCATATCTTTTAAAGTGTATCTGGGAATCATTATCGCTCCTACGCTAAAGAATAAATCTAACTTATAGCAATGTTTATTTTACAGAATCTATTGTATGAAATAATTAATTGGAACTATTCTACATTAATTCTTCAAGTATCTTCTCTCTGAATGTCTGATAGTTCCCTGAATCATTTAAATCCAGCAACTCTTCACCGCAATCAAAAAAAACCTGGTCGTAATCTTTAAGACATATATCAGAAACTTCCAGAAGCCACTTGCTGCTAATTTTCCAGCTATTCAAATCACTTAACCAGCTTTTTTCACTCGAGGGTATGCTATCCTTTATAAAAGAATCCAGCTTTCTTGATTTTCTCGAAACCTGCAATAAGAAATCAACTTTGTCTGAAAGAGACGAAATATTTGCTATGCTCAAACTTTTATCAGCCATCACTTATTTCTCCCCATCTATATTAAATAGCATTTTTCTTCTATCATACAAACATTTTATTATTTATGCACTATTTTTTAAACTGAATTAATTTCTCCAATAACAATACTCCAAAAGAGATATCTATTTAAGATAGCTATCAAGATAATCTTTTACTTCATCTCTGTCAGATATTAAATAGCTTATCCCATCTATATTAGCCGGTTCTACAGGTATTGTTAAAAAATCAATATTTTTACTTGAAAATAATAACACAAATCCTATAGAACCTAAATCCAATATTGTTAAATCAGTTTTAGTATATTCATTTAAGACTTTAATAATCTGAGGAGCTTTTGGAATTATAGAAAAATTAAGCTTTTGTTTAATTACCTCATTCAAAAGATACTTCTGCCTTTCTACCCTATCGAGATCAGCTCCTGCAGTAGACCTGCACCTGACAAATGATAGGGCCTGCTCCCCATTCATCTTTTGTGTACCCGGATCAAAATCTGCCCCTGATAACGGGTCATGAAGCGGTTCTTCTACTGTTATATAAACCCCGCCTAGTATATCTATAATCTCTTTAAATCCATTGAAGTTAGATACCATTATCTTATCCACATATATTCCGGTCAGGTTATATATTTCTCCTTTTATCATATCTTCACCACCATATTTGTAAGCAGCGTTAATTTTATTCCATCCGTATCCATCAAGATCCACTCTTATATCCCGTGGTATGGAAATAAGATAGTCCTCATTACCGGGGCCTGTTATATGATATATAATAATAGTATCAGTTAGACCCTTAAATTCATTAGTTTCTTCTCTTTCGTCCAGACCCAGAATCAATATATCTTTTTTATAAGAGCCAGAACTCAAGAAAGAAATAAGCAGAAATATTAGAGCAGAAAGGGCAATGATAACCACTACAGTAATAAAACAGCCTCTGAGTCTATTCATATTATTTATTTGTCCCTCTAAAATTTATTTACATTCCCATAACCGGTGTGAGACAAATAATACAGGGTGTGTAATAATTTTTCAATGGGGTCAGTCGTCTCCACTCTGACATTGGGAGGAGTTTTAATTGGGACTGAAGTATAATTTATGATTACTTTAGAGCCAGCTTTTACCAGAATATCTGTAACCTTCTGTGCTGAACCAGGTGGAACAGCAAGTATCGATATCTCTATAATACCCTTCCTGAATATATCTTTTAATTGATTTATGTCAATTACTTTATGCCCTGATATAGTTTTCCCTATAACTCCGGGGTCACTATCAAAAACATGCTCTATCTTAAAACCAAACCTTTCCAGCATTTTATATTTTAAAATAGCTTTTCCAAGATTGCCTGCCCCGATCAAATCGATACAGACCTGCCTGTTGTATCCGAGGATATTATTAAATGATTCTATTAGATCATCGATATTAAATCCAACGCCTCTCCTGCCCTTTATACCGAAATAAAGAAGGTCTCTTCTAACTTCCGCGCTATTGATACCAGTGCTGCTGCTTATCTCCTTAGAGGTTACAGTCCTTTGCCCCATTTCCTTAAGCTGAACAACGTACTTCAGGTATTGAGATAATCTTGAAATAGCACCCTCTGAATATACCATATCAGTCATTTTTAAGATTCATCCTTTTTATCAGTCCTGAACTTTTTTAAAAAAAACTTTGTATCAATATTGTAACAAGATGAAACTTATTTTACAAGATAATATATTCTAGCAGTGTATATTGCTCAATTCTCAGCTTTAAAGTTAAAGATACCCTCTTCCTTCATGAAAGTCCTGCCACAATTACCACATACTATTCTATCATCATAAAAAACAAGCGCTGGTTTTTTACAGGAAACACAAACCATTATATCTTCAAGTTTTATTTTCTCTTTGTAGCTACTTTCTAAATCCTGCTTATTTAAAACGCATTTTACAAAAATACTCGGACCCAGGGGTTTAAAAGAAAAAATCTTCTGATATATTCTTTCAAAGAAAATAAGTGCTCCTGTCCCAATAATCCTTTTTAGAAAATTCAGCCTAAAATTAGAAACACTTATTATTTGTTTTATTAAGAAGCCTCTTTCTTTAAGAAATCTGTATATATATTCCGGGTGAAAATTTAATATAGTTTCACCAACCCTGGAAGGAGTTAGATTAAAAGGCGAGATTTCCATTTTACCCATGAAGAATCTCAATATATTTTTAAAGTTTCTTTTATTTGCAAATTCTAACAGATATAAACCCCTATTTTTAAGTATTCTTGCAACTTCGTTAAAATATCCTTCAGGATTTTCGAGATGATGGACCACCCTCACAGTCAGTGCTACATCTGCACAGCCAGGTTTAACAGGGATAGAAGAAGCATCAGAGGCAATAAAATAAACTGACGACATTTTCTCAGGATTATCCTTTAAAAACTTTTTTATTTTTCTCCTGGCATTTTTTAAATTATTTAATGAAGAATCAACCATGACTATAGTTTCAAAATCCATGTATTCATTAAAAAGCCTTCCATAACCGCAACCAATATCAAAAATAATTTTATTTTTTCTTTTAACGCCCTTAAGCAGTTTTCTCAATGCCAGTCTTTCCGCCCTATCTTCATAGAGCCTTTTATCATTCTCCCAGAATTCCCTGTAATCATAATTCTCGTAATCAGTTTTTCTTAAAGCCACTTTATAAATTGCCTTTCCTGCTTAATAATACACTTTACTTATTTCCATTTAAGCCCTGGTTCATATCACATTTGAAAATTCATTTTTATTTATTATAAACTCTTTACCGAACCTGATAAAGCACAGCCCTGTAATACCAATTCTTTTATTAATCTCGATTAATTAGAATCATATAAATGGGGCTTAATAAAAAAATCAGAATACCACCTGGCATTATTTTTTTAGAATTATATTCCATTATCCCAAAAAATAATATTAATTATATTAAGGTGTAAATGCAATTACTCACCTGTTATATTAAAGCCCAATGATTTAACGAACCGTCTTTTCACTTTTTCTAACTTTATTCTCAACTACAATGGGATTATCCATATCACTTTTCTCCTGAATTTTTAACTGATTAAACTCCAGGCTCGCCGCTACTATATCTGCTGTAATACCTGTAATATTATATTTTTTACCATCCCTGTTCTCCCAGCTTCTCAGATTTATATGCCCGCTTATCAGTACCCTATCTCCCCTTTTTAAGGTTGCTGCACAATTCTCTGCAAGACTGTTCCAGGCAGTAATATTAAAAAAATCCACAGATTCGGATTCTTTACCATCCTTATCCAGCCACCTTTTATTAACTGCGATTCCCATCTCTACGATTGCTACACCTTCGTTTGTGTACCTGACATCTGGATCACGGGTCAAATTCCCAAGCAAAAATATATGGTTTACATAATTCATATTCCCTCCCGAACTATAAAATGATATAAATTTAAAAAACTATAAAATATTAATAACTAAATCTGTAAGAATCACAGTAACCTAATTGTTCATCCCATGGATATACGACCTTCGATGTTGATGTTGAGGTAGCTGTGTCACCCTTTTTAATAAACTTATCTAAAAAGATAAATCTAATTTTTTTCCCCGCAGTAACAACTACTTCATCATAAACACAGCTGCATTCAACAAGAAAGCAATTGTTTAATTTCGCTACCTCTTCAGCTATTTTGTAACACTCAGGAATCTCAAAAAAAAGCAGGTTCTGTGCTACTGCAAGCGAGGCTGCATCAGAAGCTTTCTTGGTTTCCTCCCTTGCTATAAAGATCTGGCATGCATCAAATATAACTATAAATAAAAATGAGAAAACTGCTAAAAGAGCCAGCGACAAAAAAGTAACGTTCCCTGAGTTTTTATATTTTAAATCCTTCAATAACATTCCATCCTCATATCGCTTTTTGCTTTTATAACCTTATTTTTTCCTGCAAATATTCTCATAAGAGAGTCAGCATCCCCATAACTGTAAGATACTGTAATTTCAACTATATCCCCAACTTTTCTGGAAGAACTATTTTTCGGAATAATCTCTATATCAATTCTTCCCTGCTCAATACCGGAGCAGATTTCTCTTATACAACTCATGGCTTTACTATTTGAATTGGTTGTAGCAACTATTCTCGCACCTTCGCGGGCAGCCTGTTGCAGTACACTCTTCTGATAAATCAATAATCCTAAATGGGAAACAGCTATAATTATTAGAATAACGAAAGGAACAACAAGCACGAATTCAAGTGAGGCCTGGGCACCTGATTCTCTATTTATATTTTTTAACTTCTGTTTAAGTTTATTTATTCCCATCTTAATTTTTAATAAAAAGCCATTTCCCATTTTTTGCGTCCAATAATATTCCTGACCAAATTTCTAGACCATTGAAGCAATCTTAGCGAAAACCTTTGATATAACATCAATTATTAAAGGTTTCCCTACTGCAATTAATATCGCACTTATTACTCCAGCTATTACGGTAACCAGTGCATATTCAAGTGTCGATTGCCCTCTTTGACTTAAAAATTTAATCATTATATTTTTTTCTACCTTAATTTTATACACCCCCTCTCTATCACGAAGCATCATATTATCTGCATGATATAAAATACCTCACCTCCTTCAATTATAATAACTACATTAAGAATTTATGCTTTTGTGTAAATACTCATGTTATAAATTTATCATATATGAGCTTATGTGTAAATACATATTTGTAAAAAAAAATAAATTATTTACATCCCCATCATTGAAATTAATTTATTTTTATTATTTATTTATAATAAATAATTTATAAATAATAATTATTTAAATAATTAATACTTTTAATTTGACAAATATATTTAATTGTATTAAATTATGTATGTAATAATTAATTATATATTTTATTGATATTTTAAATTTAACTCTTGTAATAGAGGCTATGACTTACATTCCATTATCTGGGCACTTCGGAATGTAACGAGCAAGTAGTGCAACCGGCTATTACTTTTTTATTTGGAAGAATAAGCCATCTAGCCTCTGCGTTAGGTGGTTTTTTTTTGAGGAGAAAAAATTAATGAAACTTAAGTTAAAAATAACAATTGCGTTGATAGCAATCTTTGTACTGGTAGCAGCTATACCGTTATTTAATGCTTTTAAAACTAAAGTAACAAATATAGACCGTAGTTTCACCGAAAATAGTCAATATATCGCAGAAGATATAGAAAAAACAATGATAGTGGAGAAGAATGTCTCTACTGAAGATAATGCTTTAAAAAAAGAAACGATATTATCAATTATAGCTGACAACCTCGACAGAGAAATAGAAAATATAAATAAAGAATATAAAGCAGAGGTGCTTGGCAGCAGCACTACAGTAACCAGCCAACCTGCTGAAACCATTGATAAAGTCACCGGCTCTTCTGCTAATCTTAATGATTATGAGTCAGCAATACTTAATCTTATAAATAATACAAGAATTTCAAATGGGCTTGGCTCTCTTCAGGCAAATCAGACTCTAACCGACATAGCAAGGTCAAGAAGCAATGATATGCTAACAAAATCATATTTCTCTCACTATACTCCTGATGGCCGTAACATTTTTAATTTTCTTAAAGAAAGCGGAGTCTCTTATGTAAATGGTGGAGAAAATCTTGCACATTCTTCACCTGCTTCTTCCGGTACACCTGAAGCATTCATGAATGCCTGGATGTCAAGCCCCACACATAAAGCAAATATTCTCAGGTCAGTATATTCAAAAATAGGAATTGGGATAAGCGAAAATGGGGGCAGGAGAGTAGTGACTACTGTATTTACCAATTAAAAAATTACAAATACTAAATTTAAGGACGCCTGGTAAACACCCCGGATAAAATTGCCGGGGTGTTGCACTTTATGCCCCTGTAACTAAAAAGCAAAAAAGTCTCCTGCTATCGAATATATAAGAGGACCACCAACCAGCAAAACGAAAGATGGCAAAATAAGAAAAACCAGTGGGAATAATATTAGTATCGATGTTCTTCTTACTCTCCTCTCCAGATCCTGATAGGATTTAAACTTTATATAATCAGATTTCCTCTTTAATATATCGTTTATAGAAGCTCCATATTTCTCCGACTGAATGAGCAAAGAAATAAAATTCTTAAACTCATATGAATTACTTCTCTCGATTAAATTCTCATAAGCCTGTAATTTACCGGTCCCAATGTCAATATCTTCAATAAAATGAGAAAGCTCCAAACAAATGCTCCCATTATACTTTGAAATTACTATTTTTATAGCATTGTAAATATTCTGCCCTGAAAAAGTTGCTACTACAAGCAAATCAATTATGTCAGGCAAGTCTCTTTCTATTTGCATCTTCTTATTATTGCCGCATACTGAAAGCATAATATCCGGGATGAAATAGCCTGATAACCCTGCTACTGCTGCTGTAAAAATTGAACCTGCAGGGTTATTACCTGCAAAAAAACCTGCTATAAAAAATAAGAAGAGTAAGATAATTTTGTAACCAGCAAAAGATTCAGGAGTAAGATTTATTTTGCTGCCAAATTTCAGAAATTTTATGAGCTCTGCATTTTTATTCTTTATCCCTGAATATTTTCTACTAATTAAATTACTGCCTATCCTGTAAGAAATAGAATTTATCCTGCCTAAAAGTCCATTTATAATTAACTTAAATCCACTACTTTTAAGATTGCTCTGCCTGTAATGATGGTAATAGTTTTTATTTATAAAATAAAATGCTACAGAGCATATGAATAAGTAGTAAACAAAAATAATCAAATATAAAAGCATAACTCACCTATTATATATTTTATATGCCATAATCTCTGAAACCTGTTATTTTCCTAATAATTAATATTCCGGCAATCTCCATAATCCCTCCCACAGCAAGGCATAAAACCCCTATACCTGTAGAAAAAAAATCCATAATTGAATCATTCAGGAAAACGCCCATAAGAATTAAAATTAAAACGGGGAATATTGAGATAATATTAGCCGATATCCTGCTTTGTAGATTCATCGTTTTTATTCGCGATTTTAACCTTATATTATTTCTCACGCTATCGGTTACATTATCAAGCACAGGTATTAAATCCCCTCCTATTTTACTATTTATTTTTAAGGAACTGACAAGAAGGTCAACTTCTTTGCTTCTACATCTTGCAGAAAACCTGTCAAGGGCTTCATCAAGAGTAAAATTTAACTCCAGTTCGCGAGCTGTTTCCTGCAAGTAATTACCGAGAGGGTTTTTAAAACAATCTGCGGAAGACTTGAATATGTATCTTACCGTATTCCCTGCTTTAAGCATAACTATCATATTGCTCAAAAACTCAACTATCTGGCTGTTCAGAAGACCTTTTTTCTTCTCTTCAAAACTATTTAAAAAATCCGTTATATAAATCCCGGGGCACACACTAACTAATAAACTAAAGATAAAATTTCTCGTAAAAACATAAAAAAACAGAATCAGGGCAAGAAATATAATAAAAGCCAGAACTTTTCTGCTTCTGTCATTCCTAATAGGAATCTTTCCTGACAGCCTGGTATATGCAGAAATTCTATTACGGCCTAAAATTCTCACACCGGAACGCATAATATAAGTAAGATTTTTCAAGCTGTAAAGCAAAGATGCAAAAGCAAAGAAAGAAATAAAAAAGATTAATATATCATCCCACATTTTCGTCACCAAAAACAAAGTTTAATCCACGACTTTTTATCTTCTCCATAAATTCCGGCATATATCCCGTAAAAAAAATACCTTCGCCGGCACTATTATTTTGATATCTAAAAATATCTCTTACCTCCAGGATAGTATCGCCACTGATAGCCTGGCTTTTATTTTTAACCTCGCTTATCCTGGTAACAATCCTTCTTCCATCTTTTATTTTTTCCAGATGAATAATCATATCCAGAGATGATGATATCATTCTTCTTGCAGCACCGGGATTCAACCTGAGCCCTGACATAAGTATCATTGTCTCAAGACGGCTTATCATATCCTTCGGTGAATTAGAATGTATAGTTGTCATAGAACCACTGTGACCGGTATTCATTGCCTGCAGGACATCTACAGCTTCTGCCCCTCTTATCTCACCTACTATAATTCTATCCGGCCTCATTCTAAGTGAGTTTCTGACCAGGTCTCTCATAGTTATCTCCCCTCCTCCCTCAATATTTGGTGGTCTACTTTCCAGCTTGACTACATGAGGCAAATTTAAATTTAACTCCAGTGTTTCTTCAATTGTTACAATCCTTTCAGAAGCATCGACAAAATTGGAAATTACATTTAAAAAAGTAGTTTTACCTGTAGATGTGCCACCACTGATTATTATATTTAATCTACTCTTTACACAGATTCTAATAAAATCAGCAACTGCTCTGTTTATGGTCCCGGTATTTATTAAACTTTCTGAGTCCATTATATTTCTTTTAAATTTTCTTATAGTGACCACTATATCATTTACTGTAACAGGTCTTAAAACCACATTGATTCTTGACCCATTTTTAAGCCTTGCATCAACCATAGGCGAACTCTCATCCAGCCTCAGACCCAGGGGACTCAATACCTTATCAACAAGATTTTTAATATGGCCATTATCCCTGAACGATATTTTTGTCTTTTTTATGGCATCATCTTCCTCAATGTAAACCTGGTCAAAATTATTTATCATAATTTCGGTTACCCTATCATCTCCCATAAGAAAACTCACCGGTCCAAAACTAAAGCTATCTTCATAAATTTCCCTTGCAAGTTTGAGAACTTCTTTTCTGCTAATAATAATTCTTTCTACCTCTGCAATATCACTTAAATATCCATCAATTATCTTTAACCTTTTTTCAGAAGAAAAATCACCTAAATCTTCCGACTTAATTTTCTCCAATAATTTTTTACTTAGATACTTATTTATATTACCGGAGCTATTATTAGTGGGCCTCATAAATTAAAATCCTCATATATTTTTCTGGCAAAGGCGGAAATACTATTTACAACCCTGAGATTGTAATTAAAAATAGAATCAGGGCCTTTGTTTAACATTAAAAATTCGATATCCCTATCATAGGGAATAAAAGCATTTATCGGATATTTTAATATCGAGTTTAATCCTGTGGCCGGTATAGCTGGTTTTATATTGAACTTATTTATAAGAATATCATAACTATAAGAAAACTCATCAAAAATTACACTCTTTACTATCGTGTTTAAATTGCTTACTGAAATCAAATCAGGAAGAGATATAAAAACATATTTGTCAATAAGGTCTTTTAGGTTAACCCCGTATTGAGTGTAAAGATAATACGGGAAATCAACACAAATGATATCAAAGTGTTCTTTAAGTACATCCAGGAGTTTCTCCAGATAATTTCCTCTGAGAAACTTACCTTTCTCTATCTTTAAAGGAGGCAAAATTAGATTCAGACTATTTTTAAAATTAACTACCAGCCTTCTTAAGATTGAAACATCAAGTTCATCCACAACATCTTCGATATCACCGAGATCTCTATAACTATCATCGGTCAGATTAAAAATCAATCTGCTATCCCTTTTCCCGATATTTAAATCCAGAAGCAAAACATTTTTTTTTGTTTCCCTTGCAAGGTAGGTGGACACGCAATAAGTAATAAAACTGCACCCGCAACCTCCCTTGCTCCCGGAAAAAAGTATAACTTTTGATTCACCCCCACTTAACCTATCCACGATGTAATTCCTTTCTCTCTAAAATACCCTTTAAGTTAGCAAACCATAAAATCAGCCACAGGTGAATCTATATTAATCTCCTCCATAAAAATCAATCACCGTGACATATTGACAGGTTTACAACTCCCCTTTCTACTGCCTTAAAAATTTCTTCTGCCTCATTTTTGCTTAGATAAAGGGTAATAATAATATGATTTCCGTAGAAAGAGTCTTCGAGTTTCTCCTCATTTACCGAACCAAGAAGAAAATTTCCTCCATTGTTACCGTTTTCCATATAAGTCTCTTCTGAACCATTATTTATTAATATCAACTCTTTCCCCGATAGTACGGTCACGGAGCAAAGGTCTCCACTTTCCTGCTCGTAATATGTAGATACCAGGTCAACTGCGTCTCCTTCATTAAGCAAACCACTATCGCCGTAAAAACTTACAGGTACGCTTACAGCCCTTAAACCATCAGGTATATGAAATGAAAAACTATAGCTAAAATCATTTCCCGCGGATTTCTTCTCAATTTTATCCTCCGTAATAATCTCACCTTTTAAAATATCTGCTATGGCCTTTTTTCCTACAATTTCTTCCTTATCTATAATAAATTTCCCGCTAAATATATCCGCTGAAATTTTTTGCATTTCTATTAAATCAGCTGTTATCATCTCATCATCTTTAATATCATTCCTGGCTATGAATATCTGATTATAATTAACATTCTCGGGAATCTTTTCTTTGAGGCTTCCTACATACAGAAAAATGAATACCCCTCCTGCAATAGAAATTATTATAAAAATAATACTTAAGATTCTCTGCTTTATGATTAAAGATATTCTATTCATCCTGCACGAATTATTTTTTTGCCATTTGCCCTATATAAATATAAAAATTATTTTATATTTAAGCACATTGTTATAATAGCACAAATGATTAAATATGTAAATATTTAAAAATGCTAAATTAATAAAAAAAGATTAGTCTCTATGATAAGTATCTGTCACTTAGACATACTTTCTTATAATGGTATAATATTCAGGGAAAACATAACTTATGCCTTAATTCTAATATATGAGCAGAGCTTATTATTTATTTAAAAAAGGTAAGATATTTTCAAAAAAAGGTGAATTTCTTAAAGCTATAATGCTTCTGGAAGAGGCAAAGAATCTTGAGCCTCGAAAAGGTTCTATAAGGGAAATCCTCGCAAGTTCTTATTATAATTGTGGCTTTTATGAATCTGCCAAAAAAAACTTTTTAACAGCTTTAGAAATAGACGCATCCAACGATTTTGCACACTTCGGGCTTGGTTTATGCCTGATTAAAGAAAATAGAATAAGTGAAGCAATGGGACATCTAAAAATCGCCGTCATAATGAACCCCGGTTCAAGAAAATATAAAGATTTGTTAAAAAAAATTATATAATTACAGGGAAATAAGAACTTTTAAAAAACTATAAAATCCATGACTTTCAAAGAAGTTTTTTCTATTACTCCCGCTCTAACCTCAAGAGCATAATAAGCACCTTTAATAAAAGGTGTTACTCTGAAGGGTTTCATATTGCAATAGATTGCCAGAACCTTATTTTTTTTATCCAGAAAAATCACATCTATATTGTATCTCATTCCTATTGTGTGGATACTATTACAGTTCTTTATTAGAAAACCCTGGTTATGCCTTAATTTTTTCCTCAATACCAGGCCGGTTAACTTACTGAAAAAATTATGTGATTCTATTACTTCATCGACAATCAGCTCTTCTTTTGTTTCACCTTTTTTATATATAGAACCGACTTTAGCCTCTTTCATTTAAATATCACACATTAAAAAATAAATCTCTTTATCTATTACTAATTTTTTTTGCTTCTTACTTTAATATCACAAAAATAATTCCGCCCGGTTCATACTTCCACTCATCAATCCAGAATTTTAAAAGTCTCGATTGACTTATCAAATGCTTGAATATTCTCATCAAATTTTTCTAAATCCGAAGTAAAGGTAATAACCCAGAGATCAGAATCATTCTGTATTATATATTGTGCTACACCAGTACTAACTCCTTCAATATCCTGCTCGAGTAAAGTCCTGCTCACTTCCTCATAATTACCCATTGGTAAAATTTGCTGTTCTATAATATTTAATTCATAACCTGATTTTTCATATTTCTCTGCCATGTCTTCATATGTAAGATCAACATACTCATCAAGAGACAGCGGTACAGCAGCTTCACCTGTAATTGTTAAATTGCTTACATCGCCATCCTTAGAAGCGGCTTCTGAATCATACCCAAAAAATAATAAAAGTTTCTTATTTTCTATTACTTTACTGGCTAAATCCTTTTGTCCGAGGTCCTCAAGTTCATCAGCAACAGATTCAAGCTCATCTTTGGTACCACCTTCCCATTTATCCGGCAGTGAGAACTCGAAGTCACTTCCAATAAATTCAACTACTACTGGCTCAACCTGTGTAACTGACCTGCATCCCACCACAACCTGGCTTGCCAGTATTAATATAATAATCCCGGTTAAAATTAAAAAAATTTTTTTCATAAAATTCCCCTTACCTGACCATCTATTATTTTTAGCATCTTCTCTTATTTTTAAGTAAACTATATTATAACAGTTTTATTCTTGCTTGTTAGCATGATTTATAAAGTAATGCCTGATAGACCTGACTGCTCTGACTTTATTACTATTAATCATTAATCCTGTTACCTGCTATTCTTATTAAACGTTCCTCTTTTGACCAGAAGGCTTTATTTAATGCCTCATTTTCTTCTTTACTTACCAGCCCCTCTTTTATCAAATTTTCAACTGATTTTCTGGCTTCTTTTATGCTATCAAACATTCTCTTCAGTTCGTCACAGGGCATAGTACTGCAGTATCCACAATTATCAATATGTTTCTTTCTGCAGCATTCCTTTATCCCGAAAACGCAGCTCTTTACAGAAATGCATCCGTAGCATTTCATTTCCTCAGGTGAAAGCACCTTATCCCTCCAGCCCATCCTGTACCATATTACGGCTGCTCTTCTTAATGTCTCTGTATCATTTTTTACAGTAGCAATATATCTGGGGCAGTAATTACAGTCATCTCCACAGCAGCCAATTGGTATCCTGTCCACTTTTTACCTCTCTTTAATTATTACAGATATTTTTTTGAAAGATAAAAAAATTTTTTAACCCGTAAACACTATTAATAAAAAACTATAGTCAATCTATACCGATTTTATTCTCGTTTCGCTTTATCTGTTTTACAAAATTTTTACTATTTTATCCCTTCTATATAATTAACTTCAACTTTATTTAACTTATAACCTGCTTTATTCAATAAAATCCTGTATTCTTCCTCAGTTCTCTCCCTGCCTTCTATAGTTTGAACAAGCATGTGTATGTCATTTAACATTACTTTTTCACAGGATATTCCATTGCTTATTACCTGTTCAATCAATAATATTCTGCTTCCCTTTACCGATGCTTTGTAACAATTCTTTAAAATTTTTAATGCATGTCGGTCGTTCCAGTCATGAATTATCCTTCTCAAAATATAAAGGTCACAGTCAGAAGGTACTGCTTTAAAAAAATCTCCGGATATTAATTCAATCCTTTCATTATTTTTTATAGCTTTTTCATTTCTCTTTTTTTCATCTATAACAGTAGGCATATCAAATAGAACGCCTTTTATTTTTTTATATTTTTTTAAAATTTTTATCAGCAATTTTCCATATCCACCGCCAATATCGGCAATTTTATCAAAAACTGAGAAATCATAACTTCTAATTATATTATCCGCATCCACCTCACTATAAATATCCATACATTCATTGAATGTTTGTGAGGCCTGAAGATTTTCAGACAGGTATTTAAATAAATTCATTCCGAATATTTTTTTGAATGCACTCTTACCTGTTTTGACACTGTAAAGGAGCTCTCCCCATGGCTTCCAGTTATATTCTTCCATCCTCATTATAATTTCCTTATTCAGTCTGGAAGGATGTTCACTTGCTAAAAGTTTTGAATAGACAGTTGATTCAAAAAATTTATTCTCTTTTTCATTAAAAATCCCGAAACTGGCAAGAGCTCTCAGAACTCTGTAAAGAGTATCTTCATCAGTTCCGGTCTTTTTTGAAATATCTCTGGAACTTAAAGGGCCATCAAGCAATATATCGGCTATGCCAAGTTTTGCAGCAATATAAAGAAGCTGAGCTTTTCTGTAGCTATATATTATATCAGTTAATTTGTCTTTCATTTCACTGTTCATGTTTTTTATTTCTATACTATATCAAAAAAAGCTATCAGCTGCAGAAAACATTTATATAAACTTTCAGCCAGTCTATACTGATTTTATTCCAGTTACTATACTCCTGTTAAGAATGGTTGGCCTGTAGATTATATCCCTGAAGCCTGTTTCTTTAAGAACTTGTTTCATCTCAAGGATAGAATAACACTTACCCTCGGTAAGAAACATAAGCAAAACCGAATATTCTGCTGCCGACACCGGCCCTGTTTTATCTTCACTGATATGAACTCCATGGATAATTACCATTCCACCGGGGTTCAGACTTTTATATGAACTTTCTAAAATATATCTTATTTTATCAAAATCCCAGTCATGAACGACATGAGACAATAGATGAACATCATAATTTTCAGGGAAGTTTTCTTTAAACATATTTCCTGTAATTACATTTATTCTATCTTTTAACCGGGATTTTTTTATCAAAAACTCTGCTATCTTATTCACAGGAGGTTTTTCAAATACAGCTGCCTTTAGATTCGGGTATTTTTCCAGAAGAGTAGCTGAATATATGCCTGTTGAGCCTCCTATATCAAGTAATTTTTTATATTTACTCAAATCAACTGCATTGGCCAACCCTTTTGCCAGATAGGCGCCCCTTCCATTTACTCCGCTGGAGTAAGACCTGGCAAAATCGATGTTCTCCATAGAAGTCGCCCAGTCTTCTCTTTTTTTTATTGCTGCCCAATCTGCCGGCTTTCCGGTAATTAGAACTTTCCTCATCTCCATACATGCAGGCCGGTCTTTTAATGAACCGACATAATAGCTTAAATCAAAAAAAGATTTACTGCTGAGATAGTCGTCCGCAATATCCGAAAGATAAAATCTGTTATCTTTTTCCTCTATAAAACCGTATGCTTTAAACAGGGTCAACATTACATCCAGCGGCCTTTTTTTAATTTTAAGCGACCTGCTTATACCTTCGATATCAGAGGGGTGTTTTCTTATAAAATTAAAAAAATCAAAATAACCCACCGCAGCAATGAACAGGTCATTTGCAAAGGAGCTGTCCCTAAGCCTGAATATCAGCTCCGGTGAAGTTATAGGTACATTTTTTTTAATCATTTACTAATCCTCTTTATTATAATATTAAGTTATTAAGCCCAAATCTCTCTATATATTCTTTCTCTATTAATTCAAACCGGTATTCGAATAATTCTCTTCCAAATTCCGTGAAGATTTTATGTCTCTCCTATAATATATCCCCAGAATCATTTATCATGTCCCAATAGCATTCCTTATTAACTTTAGTATATTAATATTCCCCTGTATTTGCAAAAAACCATAATATTGACAAAATTCAGAAGTGAGATAAGCAAAGGACGTAGCCAATAAAAGTAAAAAGTGGTCCAAAACACCTATAAATTATCATCTTATAAATATCAACATAACTATTCCTGTAAAAAAGTAATGCTAAGACCCCCTATACCAAGGTGGGAGCCCACCACAATACCTATTTTCGTTCTGTAAATTTCAGAAGGAGAAAATTTATTCCTTATAATCTCCTCTAACTCGCCGGCTTCATCATCAGAAGCAACATCTCCTATTGATACGGTTAACTTACCTTCCTTTTTTATTAACTTTTCCATAGAATTAAGCATTTCTTTTTTAGCCTGCTCCCACTTTTTGGTACTCTTATACAGGCTGACCTCTCCATCTTTTAAGGTAAGTATTGGTTTCACTTCCAGGAGATTGGCAAAAGTCGCCCTGAGTTTACTTATGCGGCCGCCTTTTATTAAATTATCCAGAGACCTTGGGACAAAGAAAGAAAATATCTTCTTTCTGAAATTATCAAGCTCCCTGATTATATATTCAGCGTCATAATTCTGGTCTGCCATCATGGAGGCCTTTATTGCCATAAATCCACAGGGCATATGAACCAGCCGGGAATCGACAAGATGTATATTTTTGCTTTCAAGCTGCTTTCTTGCAAGTTCTGCCGAATTAATGGTACCGGATAATTTTCTGGAAATGTGTATGGATATTATTTCTTTATCCTCATTTAAAAGTCCGGCATAAGTCTTCAGGAAACTGCCAGGAGCAGGTGTGGACGCTTTCGGCATCTGGTCAGAGTTTTCTATCATTTTATAAAAATCATCCTGCTTTATGCTCTTCCTATCATCGATATAAACTTTATCTTCAAATATAACAGACAGGGGAACCACTTTTATACCATATCTTTCACGGGCACTTTGTGGGAGGTCGGATGTACTGTCCGTAACCACTGCTATGCGGCTCATATATGACTCCCTTCAGCTCAGTCATTTTAAAAAAATAAACGCCGGAACAATGACTCAGGATTGTGGAATAATCTATATTAAAACCAGATCTACAAAAAAATACCTATCCCGGCTTTTAAAGAATAAATAGTATTATAATTTTATAATAGTTCCGTTTGATTATAATATAAAAAACCATTTATTTTAAGTAACGGGATAAAACAATGTCTTCATTTTCGTTATCATTACCGGGCTCATCTTCACCTATACCTCATCGTCGCTTCCGAAAACCCTTTATCCTTCTTTAAACCCTTCTATTTTTATCAATTGCTTTTACTACATATCTGTTGTTATATTCAAGAGTATGCTTAAATGCATTTTTAATAAATATACCTGAATTAATTAATTTTATTAATATTTAACTTGACATAATTAATTATTTTAACTATATTACTTAATATTATTAATATTTATTATAAGGTGATTTATATGACTCAGGACTGGAGAGAACTTACCGAAATGACCCGTGGCGAGAAAATCGAAGTTGAACGGGTCAGGCTAAAACATAATAGAGTTGTCATAGAAGGGAGCTTCGAACTACCCCCACTTGCCCGTCTTACCCTTGAGGACCAGATTTTTATTACTGCATTCATAAGATGTTTCGGCTCTATAAAAGAAATGGAAAAGCTCTTTGGAATCAGCTATCCCACAGTTAAAAATAGACTAGGAAGAATTGCCGAGAGTCTTGATTTTGTCGAGATAAATCCACCTGCTCCAAAAAATGAAATCCTTAATCAGCTGGACAGAGGAGAAATATCCGTAGAGGATGCTATAAAGAAAATGAGTACAGATAAATGATATCACTTTCAATTAGAACAGACATTAAGAAAGATTTTTCAACTTACTCTGATTAATGTCAGGAGCAAATATAAATATACGGACTAAAAGCTGTTCTTTTAATTTAAACTTAATATAGAAAAGGAGACCATAAATGAGTGAAGAAAGAAAAAAGATTTTAGAAATGCTTGCAGAAGGGAAGATAAATGTAGAAGATGCAGAAAGACTGCTGTCAACATTATCGGAAGATTCCGAAACTATTACGGAAGATTCCGGGAAAACTCCCAGATACCTCAGGATAATGATTGAACCCGGACCGGAAAGTAAAAATACGGATAGGGTAAATGTCAGGATACCTTTGAAGTTAATCCGGGCAGGTCTAAAACTTGTTTCATTTATACCCGGTGATGCTCAGACTAAGATAAACGAAGCCTTGCATGAAAAAGGTATTGAAGTAGACCTTAGTGATATCAATCCCCGGAATCTTAATGAGCTGGTAAGCCAGCTAAATGACCTTACCGTGGATATTGAAAGCGAGGAAAAGGTAAGGGTATTCTGCGAATAAAAAACTACAGAAGCATCCCTTTCATAAAAAGGATGAGCGAGGTTAAACTCCGCTCATCCTTTACTCATTTTATTATTAGCCCTTTACCGGACCAGCCAAAATTCCAGTGTATGCCTTCAGGAAACTGCCAGGTGCAGGTGTGGACGCCTTTGGCATTTTATCGGAATTTTCTATCATTTTATAAAAATCATCCTGCTTTATGCTCTTACCATCATCGATATACACCTTATCTTCAAATACAACAGACAGTGGGACCACTTTTATGTCACACCTTTCACGGGCACTTTGCGGGATGTAAGATATAGTGTCCGTAACTACCGCTATTCGTCTCATAGCTCTTTCTTAATATAACTATATTAAAAATAGATAACTATAAAATTCGTACTAAATATTATTTAAAATTATTAATATAAAAAATAAGGCTCCTTTTTACCGGAGCCTTACCATTTAAGTTAAATTGTTAAATTTTTTAAATCTTATTTATTCTTTCCCTTTCCTCTATTGATGGGAAAAAAATTGGTTATTAACTCGTTTTAGTTAAATGCACAATTTAATTCTATAAAAAATATTTTTTTTGTCAATATTAGGATTTCTTTGTCATTTAAAATATTAAAAGAAGAATCAAATTACTGTAAAAACCTTCCTTTAATTGGCTCAAAGTCTTCATAATAGGAAGAATGAATAATCTTTAATATATTTTATATTTCTTATGGAGGTCAATTTTGTAAAAAGCTAATATCCCGGGCGAGTCTTTTTTGCAAGTCTCTTAATGAACCTGCATAAGAGCTTAAATCAAAAAAGATTTGTTGCCAGGATAATCATCTGCAAAATCAGTAAGATAAAACCTATTATCTTTTACCTATAAATAAAAAATAAACCTAATCGCCAACTTAATCGCCAACTTAATCGCCAACCTTATTTAAGAACATAAATGATTGACCTGCCTTTGCCTTCACTTTTCAAGACGCCTGATTTCTTAAGCTTATTAATTTCTTTTCTTGCAGCCTCATCTGAAATCCCAAACATATTCCTTATATCCCTGTTTCTTATTCTTCCATTCTGGTTTATAAATTCTATAATTCGCATCTGCCTCTCTGTTAGGGCTATCTGTCCTCTTTTTGCTTTTCGCAATCTCTCACTGCTTAATCTGGCCACTCTCTCCTTAACCTTTTCGATACTTATCTTTACACCCTCAACAAAATATTCAAGCCAGCCCGTCAGGTCAATAGTTCTCTTATCTACGCTCTGCAGGGCTCTGTAATAAGCCTGCCTATCAGAGTCATAATAATCATCAAGACAAAAAAACTGTTTGGCATCAAACCCCCTCATATAAAGTATTAATGTAGCCAGCACCCTTGCCGTTCTTCCATTGCCATCAACAAAAGGATGTATCCTTACAAATTCATAATGGGCAATCCCCGCTTCTATTACCGGGTCGAGTTCTCCTGCATCATCGGAGTTTAGCCACTCAACAAGAGCCTTCACGAGCTCCGGGACATCTTTATTATCAGGAGGCCTGAATATAATTTCTTTTGTAAATCTGTTACCAACCACAACATATCTGGTTCTATAGCTCCCACAATCAGAAGGATTTTCCAGCGTATCTTTTGTTAGCATTCTGTGAATAGAAAGAATGTTTTTTTCTGTAATTTTTTTACCATCGGTTAACTTAGCTACATTTTCAAGTACACTTAAATAATTTAAAACCTCCTGCTTATCTTTACGTGATGCCATAACTTCCCGTCCATTAGCAAGGTCACTAACCTGCTCAAGAGACAGCATATTTCCTTCAATAGCAGTAGAAGAATGAGCTTTTCTTATAATAGCCTCACGCCGGAGAGCTATTTCCCATTTCGGAATAAAAGGGGAATATAGTATAACCTCCCTTGCAGTAGATATTCCTGTAAGGTTATTTACAATTTTATTTGTATATTTAAAATTTGGTTTAAACATTTATGCTATCAACTTTCTTTTAAAGTTAATAGACAAATAAGTTTTTTACTTCTACTTATCTTATAACTATAAAATATATTAGCCAATAGAAATGTGCAAAAATAAGAGCGAGTTTAAGAAGTTTAGCAGAACAATTTCTACCATTTTTCTTCTGTCCGCCTTTTCATAATGAGATATGTGTCATTAAATTTAGCTCAACTATTAATATATGGACATATATACCAAAAGTAATTATATTTTTAATCATAGATTAAGATTCAAAATAGAAAGACGATATTTTGGTAACATGAGACAAAAGGATTAACTGTTGAAAAAGAAAAAATGTTTATTTGCAATTATTTTACCAATATCCCCGCTTCTTTTAATCATTATTGTTTTTGGTACTCTTATTACCTGCAAACATATTGAGCCTGTTGGTGATTTAAGGCATCTTTCCGGAGATATCGACACACTGGAACCCGGCGTAGTTTTTATAGAAGGGCTAGAAATTTATACACAGCCCGATGACCTAACATGTGGAATTGCAACGTTAAGTACCGTTGTTTCGTATCTTAAAGAAGAAGAAATCTTTCCAGAAGATTTAGCCAGTAAATACAATATCCCTGAAAAGGGAGGGATGAATTATGACCAGTTTCTTAACTACTTATCTCTGGAGCTACCGGAATATGAAATAAAATACTCCAGTGGATTAAATGATTTCGAGCTTATTAAAGATGTCCACCATCAGCTTGCAGATGGAATGCCGGTACCGGTCTTTTTTGGATCACCCAATCCTTATAACAAACCTTTTTATGATTTTCATGCTTCAGTAGTGACAGGAATCAATCTTGAGGAGGGACAGGTGGATATTGCAAATGTATATGGATACAAAGAAAGAATCTCTATCGTAGATTTTCTAAACCGTATGTCATACAGTGAAATAGATAAATATCCTTTTATACAGAGAATAGTAATTAAGATGGAACTTCTTGACACCAATTCCATTTTTCTCATAAAAAAGAAATCGTAAGGGTGATATTATCTCTCATTATTCCTCAAAGCTGTTTTAACTTAACAAACTTTATTGTAGAATGTACATAATCCTGGGGCTCTGGCCTCAAGAAGAATTTTATAAATATTAATTTTATCTAGAGAAGGTTAATTCTATGGAAGGAAAAGTTTTTTATCACGTAGCTCTAACAGTAACAGACCTGTCGGAAATACAGAACTTTTATATTGATATCCTGGGACTGGAGCCAATAAAAAAGTTTACATTATCAAAAGAGATATCAGCCCGTATTTTTAATATCGAAAAAGAAACCGAAGTTAACGTAGTAGGCAAAAATGATTTCTCAATGGAAATATTCCAGAGTGATAAAACCGGCTACAGAGATTATCAGCATGTATGTATAGCAGTTCCTGACAGAGAGGGCGTAATACAAAAAGCAAAAGAAAATAATTATCAATGTATTATTATAAAAAGAGATATCTCCGACCTTGTTTTTATAATAGACAAATCAGGTAATTCATTTGAAGTAAAAGAAATTCCTGCCATCAAATAGAAGATATAAATACTAACGGTGACCGTACAGCTCTCCAGTCAGAAAATATTAAGATAAACAGGTAATTTATTTATAATTTTATTCTTCTTCTATATCTATAACTTTACCGGCACCGCCGCTTATATACTTACCCGGGTATCTTGCCCTTATTTCCGCCTTATGCTGGGTACAGTGTGTCGCACAGACAATTCTCAGGTCCTCCAGCAGCTCAAACTCATTGAACCCGTGCAAACCGCCAATAAGAACATCGGGTTTCCCAAACTCTGACGCTGCATTTAAAATGTTACCAACACCGGGATGGGAACAACCTGCGATTACTGTAAGTCCCTTTCCTGTCCTTATCACCATAGATTGCTCTATATTTTGAAGTTCCCCCGTAGAAAAAATATTTTCATGAATCTCTGTTGCATCTTTAATCTTAACCACCTCTAAAGCACCTTCAGGCTCGGGACATGAGAATGGAACATAAACTTTAACCTTATTTATTTTAAGAAAATCAGCGAGCCCGCCAATATGGTCAAAGTGACTGTGAGAGATAAAGACTTCTTCAATTATCCCCGGGTCTATGCCAAGCTTTTTCATATTTCCAATCAATATAGAACCATTTGCACCTGTGTCGAAAAGTATTTTCCTGCCATACGTCTCCACAAGGCAGGAAAAGCCCCAGTCAGCTTCAAGTCCCGCTTTCAGTATTTCATTATCATAGATAATAGTAATCTTCACTTTACTCACCCCTTTTAATTATTCCTGCCAGACATGTGCATGACAGTTTTCTATAGGAAATGGAAAATCTAAAGTAATAGTTGTCGGATTTCCCTCAATAACACCTACCCAGGAAAGCCCGTTTTCAGATTTCTCAAAAGGGCTATCAAGAAAATCAAGCCCCATAGGAGTTAAAAGCCAGTGGAAATCATACCAGTCACCATTAAATTTCTCATATACTTCACAGCTCAATGTGGTTGAATTTTTATCTTCCGCAAATTCTACGTTAAAATCACCCATATCTACCTCGTAAGTTTCTTTAAATTCCTCGATCTTTCTATCATAAAAAGCCTGTTTGTCTTCCAAAATTTCCGTGAACTCCTCCTCATCCCATAAAACAGTCTCACTGAAATATATGATATCACCTTGTGCATTTATTCTTATAGCTCTCTCAGCTCCACTGACTTCTATTTCAGCGGCAGGCTCCTCTTCCATACAACCCGGATATAAAATTGCCAGGCTTAAAATTGCTACTCCTAATATGATTTTTAGACTTTTTTTAGATGCTTTCATTTTATGCTCACCTTAAACAACTGCACTAAATGCATAATTCCTTATCAACAGTCCCATCAGGAAGCATACAATCAGAATGGGGCTCGCCTCTCTCTTCCATCTGATAACGAACACAGCTTTCCCAGTCTCCCTTACAGTATAACTCTATCCATTTTTTATTCAATAATCCCCTCTCGTAAAACCTTCTCATTGGACAAACCTGATGCCATTTGCAATCCGATGAAAGTACCTTTAACTTACCGTAATTCCTTATTAATTCCTCTCTTACAGAATCGTTATGCAGAATAGCTGCGGGATGCTGCAGGGGAAATACTCTTCTGGTATCTGATAAGAAAATTTTAGAGTAAATATTATTAAACTCCAGTTTTGAAGGCAACTGAATATTATACTTACCAAATATATACCTGGTGGCGTAATAACCCATCGGTACCAGTACTTTGGGATTTATTATTTCAATTTCCCTGTCCAGATACTGGCTGCAGGTATCAATCTCATCCTGTTTTGGTTTCCTGTAACCGGGAAGCATGCATTTGATAAGGTTGGTCATATAAATTTCACTTCTACTGACACATGCTTCCTCCAGCAATTCATCCAGAACCCTGCCAGAAGGACCTATGAACATCCTTCCTTCTCTATCTTCATTTTCCCCGGGTGCCTGGGCAATAAGCATCAGCCTGGCACTCAAGCTTCCTTCCCCGCAGAGTGCATTTATCCTGGTTTCAGAAAGCCTGCACTTTCTACATTCTCTTATTTTCTCATCTAACTTTTCTATATCTCTTATTATTTTTTTTAACATATTATAAAAATATCAGCAAAATAAGAGTGCATGCAATATAAAGTTAATCCCATAACTGCCAATATCTAAAATACGAATTACATGACTTTTAAATATATTATTACAGATATTTTTTTCTAATTTATTTCTCTCCCAATCTATTATCTGGAAGTTAAAAATCAAAACATTATTGCCAACCTTTTGTTATTTTTTTTAACGTCAATATACCACTTATGGCCGGCCTTTTCACCAACTACTTCATAAGATAGAAATTATTTTAACATTCATTTCATCTCATTAAGGAATTCTAATTCACTATTATTTTATCATACTAAAGTAACAGCACTTCACAATTATCTTTAAAAAGATAGGGCATGAAATGTTATACTTGTAAGTACAAAGGGCAGAAACAAAGGAAAAACTTTTTAGTTTAATAAGAAAGTAATCTTTATAGGAAGTATTACGAGAAAACTTGACATCCATAGAGGCACTATAAATATATAAGGCTTCTCATTGAGCTAGTAGTAAGCCCCCAGATAAGATGATATAACTGAGGAACTTTGTACTAATAAAAGAAAAAGACTTACCCTAGGAAACAGACCTATTAAAACACCATGAAAGAGATGAGATAGTGCTTCTGTATAAGAACAGGGTTTAAGCCTATCTGGATAAAGAGTTGAAATACTAAGAGATAATCGCCGCTCCGGCACTCTAAGTAATAGAAATAAGCGAATTAAGATTTTAGATATCATAAACTCAAATAACTAGAATTAAGGGACTGTAAATAGTTTTGTGGAAACTCCTAAATCATCCAAATGATACTTTCTTACATTTAAGCATTCCACCTTTAAATTATACCACATACTGGGTAACCCTTTCTCCAAAATATATTTCAAGCTGGCATATGACAAGCAGCCAGTCCCTCATCTTGTCCTTCCACCGCTTTGTAGTGTCCATGGTGGCCAGATAAAGTATCTTCATAAGTGGACTGGTCATTGGGAAAGACGGCTTTTGCCTTGGTGACCTTCCGGAGTGCCATGTGGTAATTTTCTACGGTATTTGTGGTATATATTATCCTCCTTAGTTCCTCGGGGTATTTAAGGTAGGTAGAAAGCTCTACCCAGTTGGTCCTCCAGGACTTTACCGCCAGTGGATATTTTTGGCCCATCTTTCTTCCAGCTCATCCAGGGCGGATATGGCCGCCTCCTCGGTGGCTGCTTTATAGATCTTCTTAAGGTCAGCGGTAAAGGCTTTTATGTCCTTATATGATATGAACCTTTTGGAGTTTCTTATCTGGTGCAGTATGCATTTTTGAATCTCTGTTTCGGGAAAGACCGCCTTTATGGCATCAGAGAACCCGGATAGGTTGTCCACCGAAACAATAAGGATATCCCTCAAAGGTAAAATAAATTCCATACCTAATGGTCATGAAAATTCCATAGTGTAGATCCTAAGTAAAACAATAATTAATTATGATAGAATCCTTTCTTATACACTTAAGGAAGGAGGAAAATGTTAGGAGCAGCAATGTATACCACAATAAATACGCTATGGGAAAGAACAAAGAATAAAACAGAGATAGCCCGGTTAACCGGCCATGACTGGAAGACAGTAGCAAAAGTAATAAAAAACATCGAAGCTGGAATTGAGATTCCTCAATACAAACCAAGAGGTTCTCTAATTGATGCTTACAGGGAAAAAGTTCTAAAACTTCTCGATAAAGGCCTAAACGGTGTAAGAATTCATGAGGAGCTGTCAAGAGATGGATTTAAGGGATCTTACCCAACTGCAAAAAGGTATATTAACAAACTTAAAAGGAGCCAGAATATATTTGTAAGAATAAATACGGAACCCGGAGAGGAGGCTCAGGTAGATTTCGGATATGTTGGCATCACAAAAGATGATAGCGGCAAAAACAAAAAGACATGGATATTTAATATGAGACTCTCATACTCAAGGCTTGATTACTTCCAGAAGGTATATGACCAGAAGGTAGAAACATTTATTGCAGCCCATATTCATGCATTTGAATTCTTTGGCGGCGTGCCAGAGTATGTAAGAATTGACAATTTAAAGTCTGCAATACTTGAGGCAAGCTTTTATGAGCCGTTGTATCAGCAGGCCTACAAGGACTTTGCTAAATATTATGGTTTTAGTCCGCTTCCCTGCAGAATAGCCAAACCAAATGACAAGGGAAAAGTGGAGTCAGGAATAAAGTTTGTAAAAGGCAATTTCTTTAAGGGAAGAGCTTTTACAAGCGGAAAAGACCTTGACTGCCAGCTAAAAGCCTGGAATAGGACTGCAAACGGGAGAATACACGGTACTACAAGAAAAGTACCAATTGATGTTTTTACGGAGGAAGAGAAAAGCATCTTAAGCCCCCTTCCTCCGGTAAGATTTGTTATTTCAAAAATCTCTACAAGGAAAGTTTATCATGACTGCCACATCTATGTCGATTACAACTACTATTCGGTGCCGTATGAATATGTGGGGAAAAACGTGGATATAGAGATTACAGAAAGCCTTGTAAAGGTATATTATGCAGGAAAGCGTATTGCACTTCATAAAAGAATTGCTGGTAGAGGTTCATTTTCAACTTTAGAAAGCCATTATCCTTCCTTTAAAATATTTGATACTACAGAAAACCAGAAGGCCTTAAGACAGAAGATGAAAGAAATGGGCCCGTACTGCGGAAAGTTCTTCGATAAGGTTTTGAGCCAGAAGCCAAAAAGTGCTTCCTCAATTGCAAGAGGTGTGCTTTCGCTTAAAAAGCTATACCCGGATAGCGTAATTGAAGCATCATGCAAAAGGGCACTCTTTTACGGAGCAATAGAATACAGGGTGGTAAAAAGTATATGCAGTAGTTCTGCATATGTCCTACCCTTAGAGGAGGTGGCAATATGAGTATGGTAAAGCAAAGGCTTAAAGATTTTAAGCTATCCGGAATATATAACTCCTATGAGGATAGAATTGCCTACGCAAAGGACAAATCTCTTTCATATGAAGAGTTTCTGGAGATGCTCCTGGAAGATGAGGAAAATAACAGGAGGGATAATAGCTACAAAAAAAGGTACTCAAAGGCTAAGTTTCCGTATTCCAAAAATATTGAGGATTTTGATTTTTCATTCCAGCCTTCAATAGATAAGAGACTGGTAAATGACATATGCACCTGTAGTTTTGTAAAAGAGAGAGGCAATGTAGTTTTTATAGGCCAGCCGGGCACAGGCAAGAGCCATCTTTCAATATCCATCGGAATAAAAGCTTTATCTAAAGGATACAAGGTACTTTTTACCCAGGAAAATGAAATGCTTCAAAACTTGTATTTTTCCAAAGCTGACAACAGCTATTACGGGAAACTTTCCTATTACCTTGCTCCAGATCTATTGATTTTGGACGAGCTTGGCTTTAAGAAGATTCCATCGCACAATGCTGATGATTTCTTTGAAGTGATATCAAAAAGATATGAAAAAGGTTCAGTTATTATTACTACCAATAAAGGCTTTGAGTCCTGGGGCGATATATTTGCTGATTCCATACTTGCATCAGCAATAATCGACAGGGTTGTCCATTACTCAACAGTTATTAAAATTAATGGGCCAAGCTACAGGACTAAAGATATTAAAGTTAAAGGAGGTGAAGTTAGGTAATTTTTTTTAATTTAAGGTCTGGAATTTTCGTGACCCTAGACTCTGGAATTTTAGTTGACTTTGAGGTATCTTTTACACCCCTGTTTTTTATCTCGTTAATTACAGATAGCCAGAATTTGGCAGACTCGTTTTCCCCTACCCATATGCCTAAAACATCCTTTACACCCTTAAGATCCACTCCTATTGCGGTGTAGGCTGCCTTGGTAATTACCCTTCCCTCACTTCTTACCTTATAGTGAATGGCATCCATAAAGAGTATGGTATAGAGGGAGGAAAGTGACCTATTCTGCCATTCTGTTATAAGGGGGATTATCTTATCTGTTATCTTTTATATGAGTTCAGGCGAGGCATCCACCCCGTAGATGTTTTCCAGGTGAGCTTCTATGTCCCGGGTGGTCATGCCCCTGGCATACATGGAAAGTACCTGGTCGTCAATTGATGACACGTCGTTCTGGTACTTCTTTACTATGGCTGGCTCAAAGTCTCCCTCCCTGTCCCGGGGGACATCTATGTCCAGTTTTCCGTAGTCGGAGCGAAGTGTCTTTTTGGAGTGGCCGTTGCGGGAATTGGTGGTCTCTTTGTTTTTGTAGTCGTACTTGGAATATCCAAGCTCATGGTCCAGCTCTGCTTTAAGCATCTCGGCAAGGGCATCGCCGAAGAGTTTCTTTAGGACCTCCTGGATATCCTTGGCGTCTTTTACCTTGTGCTCTTTAAGTAGCTTTCTTAGCTGATCCTTTGGGATTATTGACATTTTGGTAACCTCCTAATAGTAGATTAATTTTATCTTTATTAGGAGATTTACACAAAACTAATTACACTCTCAGATGAACCCTTTTATAAGATTAAACATATCTAAATAATTTTTATCATCTGGATTGATCCGAAGCTCTAGATTTAAGATTACAATTTCCTTTTTAAATAGAGCCTTGCGTCATCCGGACCCAAGATCTATTTCTTCTTTAAAAGAATTTTCTTCCTGAATATTCCAAACTTCTTTAACATTATCTTTCTTAACTTTCACCAGCGATATTACAGAACCCGAAAAAACACTGCCGGAAAACAATTCTAAAAGCCCATCTGTTAGAGCCTTTTGGCAACTACACACAGACTTAGCAACTATAAATCTTGCGTATTATATAATATCCCTTTATAAACACCTTCAATCTACTCAAATAAAATAACCTCTTTTAAAAAACATTTGACACGAATCTCTACCTTCAAATGGTCATTAACATAAATTTCTGCTCTAAAACTATTTATGCAATAGTAACCAAGACAAAGAAATCCAGCTCAAACAACCATCAAAACCTAAAAAACCTAAAAAACTAATAAAACATCTCATTCTATATAAAAATCCTTACTTTCGTCCAAAATTCCTAGACTTTTTCAACATTCCCTGAACGAGCTGATCTGTAAGCAGCCTCTACTAACATAAGGGCTCTTTTCCCATCCTCGATGGTTGTAATAGAATCCTTTTTTTCTAACCAACAATCCAAGAAGTGTCTCATTTCCTGTGCATGGCCATGCACATTCCACATATCAACAGACGGTCTATGCCATCCTTGCACAGAAGACACATGAGGCCTTTCTGATTTCTGAACTTCTAAAGACTCGCCGTAGCCCTTCTCACTAAAGACTTCTATTCCAGACGCATTTCTAGCACTATCTATGTATATAGAGCCTTCCAATCCAAATATCTCTACTCTTGAATCCATACCACCAGCAATTGCCCAAGAGAAAACTGTCTCCGCGACAGTCCCATTCTTAAAAGTCCAGATACACCAAGCGCTGTCTTCTGCATTATTCTTACAAAGTTCCTTCCACTTCATAGTACCAGACTTCGCAAAAACTTCTACAGCCTCTGATGACAAAAGCCATTCTATTAAATACAACCCGTGTATACCAACATCAATCAATACTCCACCACCAGCAAGTTCTCCATTCCAAAACCATTTACTATGGAAAGGTCCATTATGCATTTCGTTAGTTCTTATCATAAACGGGCTACCGATACCACCTAGATCTATAATTTTTTTAGCTTCTACCATATCAGGAGCATATCTCAAATCTTCTGCATAATATGCCCTAACTCCAGCTTTCTTTACTGCACTTATTATCTCCTCAGCTTCCTTAACATTCCTAGCTAAAGGCTTTTCAATTATAAAATCTTTTCCTGCTTCAGCTGTGGCAACACACATATCTTTATGCATATAGTTTGGTGATGTTATATCTACCAAATCAACATCCGGGTCATTAATAACTTTCCTCCAATCTACAGTCCATTTTTTATAACCATATTTATCTGCAACAGAACTAGCTTTCTCCTTTGACCTGCTATACACAATTTCAAGCTCTCCCTTACCACTAGCTAATATACACTCTGAATGAGCCCTTCCCATAAATCCAGCTCCTATCTCACCTATACGCACCAACCTTGACATTTTATTCTCCCTCCTCTATATAATACACAAATATTAATATAACAATAATCTATAAAAATAATTAAAAAATAAAGAGTTGACATTATTGCCTATAAACATCACCTATCAAATCCTTAATAGCAAGAATAACCGCCCCATATACAGGCTCTCTTTCACTAAAAGAAACTCTTGCTCCAGGAATCTCTTCAAGAACTTTGCTTCTAAATGATTTAAAAACTATGTCACTCTTTTTTAATATGCTACCAGCCATATAGACCATGCAGTTTTTTATCCTAAGAGCCCTAACGGTAGCTATTGCTATCTTAGATAATTCAATACCAGCATCATTCAAAATTTCTATCGCTGCCCGATCCCCAAGATCTGCTGCGTTAATAACAATTGGAGCAACTGAAGCTATCATCTCTCTGTTATGCTTGGTCTTATAGACAAGAAATTGAATATCTCTAACTTCTTTTAGACCGTATGCCTCTTTAATCAATTCTTCAAGAGAACTCTTCTCTCCACGACCATCTTCTGATTGGATACCCGCCACTATTCCCTTCCTACCAATATCGTACCCGCTACCTTCATCACCAATAACAGGGCCCAGACCACCGAGTCTAACTTTATTACCATTGCTGTTCTCGCCATATCCTACTGAACCAGTCCCACTAATTAATACTACTCCAGGATCGCCACCAGTAGCAGCGTAAAAAGCAATAACTACATCATTCTCTACTCTAACCATAACATTCGCCCATAGCTCTCTAAATACACTCACCATTTCTCTACTTTCCTCAACAGAATCAACACCCGTTACTCCCATGCAAACAGCCATACAATCATGAATGTTCACCTTGGCACTAGAAACAACTTTTTCTATTAAAGGAATTAAAAAATTTTTTAACCTATCTCTAATTAGATCGGAACCAGCGTATTCAAATGGTCCACCTTTGGCTGAAGTAACAATATTCCCTCTCAAGTCAGACAAAACAACAACAGTCTTAGTACCTCCGCCATCTACACCAATTATAAATCTCATAACTATATATTAATAACCCCCATACTAATAAAAAGATTTACTTAATTTTAATAATTAAATGAAACATTAAAAAATTAATAACTTCATTTGCTATACACTATTTTACCGCCAACTATAGTTTTTAAAACTTCCATATCTTTATTCATAATCACTATATCAGCATACTTCCCTGCTTCTAACGATCCAAACTCAGAAAAAATGTTCAGCACCTTTGCAGGATTAACCGCAGCCATTTTAAGAGCATCACTAATCGGAAGCCCAATACCTTTTACAAGATTTCTAAATTGTTCATTCATCGGCATTAAGCTTCCTGCTAATGCTCCACTATCTTTAAGCTTTACATTTCCACCTGAAACAACCACATCCTGCCCATACTCTGTTGTATATTCACCATCTGGCAAATATGTTTGCGGTGTCCCATCTGTAATTAAGCTAACATTATCTATACCCTTAACTTTTATCAATAGTTCAATTGCTTTTGGATGCACGTGAACAAAATCACAAACTACCTCCGCAGAAACACGATTATCCAAGAAAATTGCCCCAAGAGCTCCCGGTTCCCTATGATGCAGCCCTCTCATACCATTGTAAGTATGTGTAGTATGAACTCTGACACCAGCTGCATCCACTCCTTTTATAAATTCATCATAAGTCGCATTTGTATGACCTAATGAAACTACAACATTCTGTTTTACTGCACATTTAATACAATCTATTGCACCATCTAGCTCCGGAGCAATTATAATCATTTTTAGAGTACCATCTGAAGCTTCTTTAAGCTCCATAAACTCATCAACGCTCGGCTTCCTAATTCTATAATCAGGAGCTGCACCTTTTTTTTCGAAACTTATATATGGTCCCTCAAAATAAATTCCAAGCATCCTCGCACCACTAACACCTCTTTTTATAGCAATTCCAGTTTCTTTTGCCCTTTTTATCATAGTTTCTTTCCTGTCACCAATAGTAGTAGCAAGATATCCAGTCATACCACTCCGAGCAACATCCATGGAAATGAGATCAAGATTCTCATAATCAGTTTCCATAAAATGTCTTCCATTTATTCCATGAAAATGCATATTTATAAACCCAGGAAAAACAAAATTCCCATTAGCATCTATCCATTTTATTTGCTCTTTCTCAGCTATTTCCATATCATTCCCAACATAAAGAATCTTTCCATCCTTTATGAAAATATAGCCATGATCAATCTCTACAAATGGACTAATTATATGACAATTCTTCAATCCTACTATAGAATCCCCACGTTCATCTCCTAAAGTGTTACCTCTCATCAAATACCTCCTATATAATATTAATTAAAATTCATCTACAAAACCTATACCACCCTATATAAAAAAGACCATTAAAATTAAATGCCTCTACCCACACAAAATATTACCAAAAAAAATTGTTTTATCTCTTACACGTACACAAACCCATACTTTCCTAATAAAACCCTGTTGCTTAATGGGTACCTATAGGGAATAAATACTTTAACGATTCAGCATATTCAGGTATATCTGTCCTAGCAAGATCTGGATTTGTACCCTTAACAATTGCGATATGGTACGTCATTAAATAAAGTGGTACTATGTAAACCAAAGGTGACATTAGCTCTGAAATACCATCAGAAAGGATTAATGACTCTTTTGCTTCTTTTAATACACTGGACTTCTTATTCGAAAGAACCAATGTTTCTACACCTATAGCATTTGCAGCCTTGACTAAATCCATTGCTCTCTTCTCAACCGGTCCATCTGGAGCGTCTGGAATTATTGAAATAAGAACAGAAGTATCATCTAATTGTGACAGTGGCCCATGCGCCATCTCTTCAATATCCTCTCCCTCTGCAACTTCATAATTTGTTTCTTTGAACTTTAAGGCAGCTTCCTGTGCTGTAGCATAATTAGGACCAGAACCTATAAAGAAATATTTCTTTCCGATACCCCACTTTTCTGCCAAATTTTTTATTTTACCATTCATAGAAGATAAAACCGATCTTAAAATCTCAGGTATTGTAATTAACTCTTCCTCAATTTGCTGAATCTTTTCATTTTTCCCAAAACCACTCTTCTTTGCTATCTCAATTGCTAGTAAATATAAAGTAGTCAACGCACATACATAACTCTTCGTTTTAGGTAAACTAGATTCCCTACCCCCGGGAGTCACTATTGATATATCTGAATTCAATGAAAGTGGCGAACCCTGAATTCCAGTCATCGATATAACTTTTGAACATTTATTTTTCCCTAATTTTGCTGCTTCCACCGCTATACTTGACCTACCGGAATGAGAAAATATCATCATAATAGCATCTTTATTAATTAATGGACTTGTATAATTAACGATGGAAAAAGGGTCAATATTAATAACTTTTAATCCTAAAACTACTTCAAATATATACTTTGCCACAATAGCAAGATGATAGGATGTGCCACATCCACTAATAATTATATTAGAACTTTTTTCGTGTAAAAATAACTCTGCTACATCCACTAATTGTTTTAATAGATATTTGCTATCAATAAAATCTCTAATATAATCAGGTATTTTCTTTATGTAATATTCCATATGATACTGCTCACCCTCCGGAAAATCTGTAGTTCCCTCAAAAAGGTACCCCAGTAACTCTTTTTTATATTTATCATCACTCATCTTCATCATCTCCTTGCTAAAATAATAATTTACAAAAAAACAGTCATTTATAATTTCTTAAAAATTTGATTGTCATTTCTGCAGCATCAGCTGCTTCAGACAAATCAACTCCTAGCTCTGCAGAAACATATCCATCATAATTTAATTCTGAAAGAACTTTAAAAATCGTATCAAAATTTAAATGACCTGTTCCAGGAACAAAATTATTACTATCAGAAACATGGACATGTGCTAGATAGTCTCTAGATTGCTTTAAAGACTCCTCGATAGATTTTTCTTCTATGTTCATATGAAAAACATCTGCCAAAACACCAATTTTAGAGACTTTAGCATCGTTAACTAATCCTGTAGCCTGATCAACCCTCGTTACAAAATGCGTTAAAAACCTAGTTATAGGCTCAAGAGCAATTTTAACATCAGTTTCACCAATATAAGACTCGAGTTCCCTCAGGCTCTTCAAACAACTACTCCAAATTTCACTAAAAGCACCACTCGGTTGAGTAAATACTGCGGACGGAACTAACACAACTATTCCAGCATTTATTTCACATGCCACATCTATAATCCTTTTAACATAATCTACCCCAATTCTTCTCTTACTTTCAGAAACACTGGATATATCATAAGGATCTGGATAAAAAGGACATATGCTTGCAATCTCTAAGTTCTCATAATCACAAATTTTTTTTATTTCGATAACATTAATATCCCTTCCTGTATAAAAAGGATGCTCCGGGGGAATCCACGCTACCTCAACACCATCATAACCATACCTCTTTAACAAAGGTATAACCTTACTTAAATCCCACTCTCTAAATACTATCGTATTAAAAGCAAATTTCATTTACAATCCTCCTTACTATCATTGTTGCTCAAACCTATACTAACTAATATTCATCAAATTCCCTTATAGTATTAAAAACTATCGCTATTTTAACCTTTTACAGAACCCATCATCAGTCCTCTCACAATATATTTTTGTCCTATCAATGCTAAAATGACTATAGGAAAAGCAGCAAGAGTAGCCCCTGTACTCATCATACCGAGATCCATACCCTGTCTACCAAAAAATTCAGCCATAACTACAGGCAGTGTCTTACTACTCAAAGATGATGTGAACACCAAAGCAAAAAGAAATTCCTGCCATGCTGCTATGAATGCTACCAATCCACTCGTAGCCACTGCTGGGCCTGAAAGAGGTAAAATAATTCTAAAGATTATTCCTAATGTCGAGCATCCATCAATTCTTGCTGCCTCTTCTATTTCAATAGGAATTTTCTCAAAGAACCCAGACATTATCCAAACAATAACAGGTAAAGTAAAACTAACGTACACCAAAACCAAACCAAACTTCGTATCCATCATGCCAATTCCTCTAATCAAAATAAAAAAAGGTACTGTCAAAACTAAGACTGGCACAAATCTAGTCCCCATAACAAACATAAATAATCTTCTCATTAATTTATTTCTATATCGAGCAAATGCATAACTAGACAATAAACCGACCAACAAACAAATTAACACTACTCCAGTTGAAACAATTAAGCTGTTCAAGTATCCACTTCTGAAACTTTTAAGAGTCTCACCTCCCACTATTGCTCCTCCAGAAGCCTGTAACTTTTCCTTACCCGTAAATATTTCTACATATCTCCTAAAACTTAAATTACTTATATCTACTGATACAACCCTGCTATATAAATCTGACTCAGCCTTAAGACTCGAAACAAAAGTCCACAAAAAAGGAAAAATCAAATAAAACATAATCAGAATTAACAAAAGATACAATACGATGTAATTTAATTTTCTCTTATAATACACTTAAACTACTTCCCCCAAATAAAACTATCTAGTAATATCATAACAAAATCTTTAATCACTCAATAACAACACAGCTTATCCCACACTCTCTCTATCTCTCCTAATCAAAAAACTTACATAGAAAACACAGAATAACACTATTAAAACAACTATATAATAAGAAATCGCTGAAGCATTCCCTATCCTCATATTAACAAAACCTTCTCTGTACAAGTAATATGGAGTTAAATAAGTACTTATTCCGGGACCGCCCCTTGTCATTACATAAACCATCTCTAAATTTTGGAAAGTAAAAATCGTTCTAATAACTAAAATTATTCCTATTATTGGTTTAAGTAATGGAAGTGTAACTCGCCAAAAAATATGCCACTCATTTGCCCCATCTACTCTTGCTGCTTCATATAGATCATCAGATATAGTAGATAGACCTGAAAGTAGCAAAAGAGCAAAAAATGGGGTCATCCTCCAAACTTCTGCAAAAATAACAGAGTTCATAGCAAGATTATCGCTACTTAACCAGCCAATACTAGAATCATATCCCAGCAATCTTAGTAAACCATTTACAAATCCGTAATCAATTTGGAACATAAATCTCCAAATACCTGCTGTAACAGTGCCGGGCAACGCCCAAGGAAGTACCAAAAAAGCTCTAGCTAAACCACAACCCTTAAGTCCTGTATTTAGGACAAGAGCCATTACCATACCTAACACTAACTCAATAAATATGGATACTACTACAAAATATAAAGTTAAAATAACAGACTTGACAAAAAAATCATCTCTAAGTAACTCTCTATAATTCTCCAATCCTACAAAACTATAACTGTCCAATCTAGTAAAAGCAGAATTCGTCAAACTAATAATAAATGAATATACCAATGGATACACAATTATCAACAATAACAAAAATACAGTTGGCAACACCAGTGCATATCCTATCTTTGCATTCTTCAATTTCTAATCTCCACTATTCCTCAATGTCTTTTTTAATAAATAAAAAATAACAAATTCACCTATTACGACCTCTTCATAATTCGAGAACTGGGAAATAGGCCAAGGCTAAAACATTTTTACCCTCTACCTATTTCCCTTAGTTCCCAACTCTCATCTAACCCTTAAAGTCTACTTCCAAATTAATTTATCAAGTTACAAATATAACGTTTCAAATAACTCCACTATTCCCAATTTTCTGACATCCTTTTAAGAATTTTTTCCTCTGCTGAATCTAGTGCTTCCTGAGGAGACGTAGCCCCACCAAACGCTGGTGCTAACTCAAGTCTTAATATTTCGTTAAACTCGGGATACCATGAAGCCACAGGTCTCAAAGTAGTTTTCTCTAATTGCTCCTTCAAAACCATCACATTCGGATTTATTTCAGTAGCCTCTGGCTTATCATAAACTGATTTCCACATAGGTAACCAGCCTCTTTCCATAATTCTCAAAGCATTTTCTTTACCACAAATAAACTTAACATACTCAACTGCTGCCTCTTTCTGCTTATCACTTATGTACGGATTGATTCCAAGAGCTGCTCCTCCAAACCATGATGAATATCCAGCTCCTGGTGAAGTTGGAACGGGAGCCATCGCTGCAAAATCAGCAATACTTGATTGCTCTGGATCTATTACAGAAGGGTACATAAATTGCCAGTTAAGATTATATACATTATCTCCATTCATCAAATTCTTCAAAGCTTCCATTTTTTCAACCTCGACAGACGAAGGGCTAGCCCATTTATCTCTATGTATTGAATCCACCATAAACTCCAAAGCCTTCAAACCTTCTTCACTATTGAAAGCTAACTCTCCATTTTCATCGAATAACTGGCCGCCCATTGATAAAAGCACAACGCCCCAAGTTTCCGAAGACATATCATCGCCTGAAAGAAGTGGCCATGTAATTCCATAATCAACAACTCCAGAATCTTGTAATTGCTTGGACTGCTCTTCTACATCTTCCCATGACTTAGCTGGTTCTAATCCTGCATCCATCAGAATTTTAGAATTATAAATCAAAATATATGGCATACCCATATAAGGCATAGCAACTAAATCGCCGTTATATGTATAAGTACCAAGATAAGAAGGGAAAATATCCTCAAGATCCTCATCGGTAAGCATATCATTTAATGGTACATACCAGCCGGCCTCACCAAATATTCCGGTATGCGTCTCTCCTGCCATAAACACATCAAATGAATCACTTTCTGCAGAAAAAGCTGTGGTATACTTCGGTAGAAGATCTGGCCACGATATACTTTCGACCTCAATTGTTGCTCCAGTCAAATCCTCAAATTCTTGGTCAAGTTCATCAGTCACCATAGGACTAGTCACCACCAGTTTGAGTGTAACACCTTCAATACCCGATACTTCTTCTGATGCCTCCTCCTCTGCAGAAGCTTCCTCATCAGTCACCTCTTCGACCTCTTCAACTTCTTCAGCTCCTTCTTCTGCTTCTCCAGCCTTACAACTTATACTCGTAAAAATCATAATCGTAACAACAGACAATACGAACAAAAGAACTACTAATCTCTTCACAACATACCTCCTCTCTCATACACAAACAAACATTTTAACAAAAAATACAATTCCAATCTCACCTCCTCCAACTCTCAAAAAATCAAATTATTTAACAAATCTCAACATACATAACACACTTATAAATAAAACTTCGCTTTTTTAACTACAAAAAATCAAAGCTATCCCTAACTTAATCTTACAGGTACACCACCTTTTCTATGAGATTCAACAGCTGCATTAACAATCTCAACTGCTGCCCTACCATCAACTCCATTAACCAATGGTTCCTCATCATTTAGTATGCAATCAACAAAACACTTTGTTTCATACGCAAATGCTCCCCATTCCTTATCTTTCATCGGCCAGTTTGACATATCAGGCCAATTCCAACCCTTAATATAGGGAAGACCATTGAATATATTAGTATTTTGATCAGAATTTTTTTTGCTCCATAACGTAACCAAATCGTGTTTAAAAGGATCTGCAACCAAAAGGCCTTCTTCTCCAGTTACCTCCAGCCTCTCCCAATAACCAAACCCACAACTGTAAGATTCTTCTGCAGAAACTAGCACCCCATTCTTCATCCTCATCATAATCTTTGCATTATCAATGAAATCTTTTCCATATTTATCAAATTTATCTTTATGAACTAACGCTCCTCCATACACAATAATCTCTTCGACCTCACTTCCACTCAACCATCTCGCATAATCTGCCCCATAACAGAACCTATCCGTAAGAATTCCACCTCCCTTTTTGGGATCAAAATACCATTCTGACCAAGGTAATGCTCCCCATCTGGTAGATCTAATCATATTGACTTTACCTATTGCACCATCATCTATATACTGCTTTAACTCCTTAAAAGCTGGTATAAATCGTGAAACAAATCCTACCATAAGTTTCACACCAGCTTTTTTTGCTGCTTCAATCATATTATCGGCATCAACTAAAAATGTTGACATTGGTTTCTCAACTAATATATGCTTCCCCGCCTCCGCAGCATAAATCACAGATTCTGCATGTACGTAATGAGGAGTACAAACACTTACGGCGTCAATATCCTCTTTCTCTAAAAGTTTCTCTATGCTACCATACCAATTCTTAATCCCATACCTCTTGGCAAATTGCTCGGCAGCGCTACTCACTAAATCAGCAACCGCGACTACTTCTACCCTCGGATCATTCTTATAACCCAGGTAATGAGCATTTCCAATAAATCCACAACCTATAATCCCTATCTTTATTTCTTTCATAACTCCACATACTCCCTTTTTACATATTATAATTTATTATTTATATTAGAATTAAACTTCCCCACACCCACAAGATCTTCTTATACACAATTCAGCATCAACATATATCTTGCGAGAATCTACAGAATCATCTTTTTCCATTCTATCAAGCAAGAGCTTAGCAGCGATCCTACCAATCTTACCTTCAACCTTACCTAGTGTTGTCAAAGGGGGATCAATAAACTCTGAGACATCCAAATTATCAAAAGAAACCATAGCTACATCTTCTGGAACCTTAAGCCCTCTTTTCCTTAGTGCCTTTAGTACCCCAAGTGCCATAACTGAATTTGATACAAATATCGCTGTAATTTTTTTTACATCCCCTCCAACCAACTCATTAGCAGCTCTAAAGCCACTAATAAATCCCCAATCACCCGTCTTAATTAAATCATCATCAACCTTAATCCTAAACTCTCTTAAAGCTTTTTTATAGCCATCTAATCTTTTCTTGCCAACCGTCTGATCAAGTGGACCTGCAATACAAGCAACATTCTTATGGCCATGCTCAATCAGATGCTTAGTTAGCAAATAAGCTCCTCTTACGTCATTCTGAAGTACAACATCTACTTTAAGGCCTTCTATTTCGTTATCAATCAAAACAACTGGTATCCTATAAATCTTAGAAATCCTCTCTATAAAAGCTCCATTCTCGCCAGTTGTTCCCAAGATTATCCCATCAACTCTCCTTGATATTAAATTTTCCAAGGAATTAATTTCATCCTTTGAACAACAACCAGTAAAACTCATCAATACACTATATCCATTACTCTTTAAAACAGATTCAACCGACAAACCTACGCCAACGATAAACTGATTTCTCATTTCAGGGACAGCATAGCCCACAACATGTGAACGATTTTTTTTAAGATCTCTAGCTATTAAATTCGGATAATAACCAGATTCCTTAGCAATATCAACTATCTTCTTACGTGTAACATCATTGACATTTCTACAATTATTAATAACCCTAGAAACAGTTTTTACAGAAAATCCTGATCTTAGAGCAATATCCTTTAAAGTTAAATTCTTACTATTTTGCATCTCTAATATAAATTTATGACAACGTTATCATAAATTAACAAAACTTTTTATAATTGTCAAGCATCTAAATTTCCTTTTGTTGTTTTTCAGCGATATTGCCATATCTAATCTTTTCAGGGAAAATGTTACCTATTCTGAAAAGAGAGGAAATATATCATATGGCATTAAAAAGAGATTGCAAGAAATAAAATATAAGATGGCTTTTAAGAGGGGAAGATAGAAATATACACAACAATAGAACTATAATAAAACCAGTAAATAAATAAAAGATCTATCAACATAACTTGCAAGAGATAAATACAAAGATACGAATTTCAGTCACTTTACAGTTATACAAATATAGTAACATATAGTACTTATTCTATCTAATATTTCTAAAAAATTTAAAAGTACGGGAATTTCCCAGTATTTTTTTGTCCTAAATCTGGTCGGGATGGGGGGATTTGAACCCCCGACCTCAGCGTCCCGAACGCTGCGCGCTAAGCCAGGCTGCGCTACATCCCGAAAACCTTAATTTTAACTTTAACTTTCATTTTAGCCATTCAATTCCTATTGATGGAATTAGATACAGCATAATGATATATTATCTTTTTAAAAACTTAGATAGCATTATTTAATTATCTGAGCCGTTGCTAAAATAATCTTTAACTTCCCTCAGATTATTACATTTTTTAAATAACATCTTCTTTATTTCTTCACCGGGCTCAACCATATCAGGAACCATAATTGCAAGCATTCCTGCCCTGTAAGCTGCTGTTATGCCATTCTTTGAATCCTCAAGAACCACGCAATTTTCAGGTTTGCAGTTTACTTTTTTTGCTGTTTCAAGGAAAATATCAGGTTCCGGCTTGCTTCTTTTTATCTCATCGCCACATGTCGTGGCATTAAAATATTTTTTTATGCCTGAGGAATCCAGTAATAATTCTGCCCTTTCTCTACCGGCGGAAGTTGCCAGGGCTATTTTTAAATCTCTCTTCCTGAGGTAATTAAGTAGCTCATGAAGCCCTTCTTTTAACAAAACACCATTTGACAATATAAATTCCCTTTCCATTTTTAATTTTTCTTCTCTTATTTTCCAAAAAGGGAACTTGTGACCATAAAATTTTCTATAGACTTCATTAGCTTTCTTTATACTCATACCCATGGTTTCATAAGAAATATTGTTATCCAATATATATCCGAACTTTATAAATGCTCTGTTGTATAATTCTTTAGAAAGCCTCTCGGAATCAAACAGCACACCGTCCATATCAAAAATTACCAGTTTGATTTTAAATTTTCCTATATTCATTACTTCTAAACCAATTCTTAATTTTACAATTCATAAACCATACAATTTAATTTATATCTTTGCAACAGGAAAAAATAGAATTTTTATCTTATTTTTTTAATAAACTTCAAAGCGCTATCATAATTTTCTATACTAACTAATTCTTCCCTTATCTTACTTACGCCCGGCACCGCTTTAAAAATCCATGAAAGGTGTTTTCTAAATTCCCTTACTCCTTTATTCTCTCCCTTAAAATAAATAATAGATTTTAAATAAAGTTCAGAAAATGTTCTTTTCCACCCGATGTCAGGGTCAAAATGCTCGGCTATTTCCATATTTATTTCTATTTCCTGCTGGCTTTCCATCAGCGCCATTAATATTTCCATTAAAAACCATAATCTGCCCCTGGAAGCCCTCCCTATCATAATTCCATCACAACCTGTATAATCCAGAACTTCTTTTGCCCTTCTAAATGAATTTATATCACCGCTTACTATTACAGGAATTTTAACTTTTTCTTTTACTTCTTTGATTATTCCGTAGTCAACTTCTCCTGAAAATCCCTGCTTTACTGTCCTGCCGTGAATCGATATTGCTGCTGCGCCGGAATTTTCTGCAATCAGGGCAATTTTTAAAACATTAATACTTCTTCTGTCCCAGCCAATTCTTGTCTTAACAGTTACGGGTTTTTTTAAAGCTGATGTAAGCCGTGTTATTATTTCACTGATTCTGGACTCTTCATTCATCAGATAACCCCCGCTTTTAGCCCTCAGTATCTTTGGGACAGGACAGCCCATATTAATATCTATAATATCGGCATTGCCCTCAACTTCACAGGCTGCCTCCGCCATAACATCGGGGTCCGAGCCAAATAATTGCAGGGCACAGGGTCTTTCATAATCTGTAATCCTGGTTAGAGCCAGACTCTTTTCCTGTTTATAATAAATTCCATAACAACTAATCATTTCTGTAAAAGTAAGAGCTACTCCGAAAAAGCTGGCAAAAATCCTGTAAGTATTATCACTTACCCCTGCAAGTGGTGCAGTAATAACAGGATTTTTTACAGTCACACTTCCAATTTTAAAAGAACGGCCCGGAAAATTAAAATAAAAAGGAGCACCTGAAACCATTTTGTTACCATAATTGCTTAAAGCGCTGCCCGACAGAAGATTATTAAAAAGTAAAGGATCGGAATTTACTCTTATCTGTTTATTATTGGTTTTTTTAATTTCAAAATTTTTACTTTTATAATTCTCAAGAAACTCGATTACCAGCCCCCTGAGTTCCTCTATAAGTTCAAATAATTTGAGATTTTTCACACTTCTAATTAATTATCATAATGGACTATTTTTTATTTTTTTCAAATAATATTCTCAGACCTTTTAAAGTCAGGTCGGGATCGTAAATTTTAATCCACCTGCTCCTGCCCGTCATCAGGGATGAGAGACCTCCAGTTGCAATAACCTCAGGATTAAAGTCATCACCTTTCTTATTCTGCTCCCCGATTATTTTATCTACTATAAAATCCACCTGTCCAAGGAATCCATATAGTATTCCTGCGCGTACACAATCAAGAGTATTTTTCCCAATGACAGAATCAGGCCAGCTCAACTCAACCTTGGATAACTTTGCTGCACTATTAAAGAGTGCTTCAGATGAAATTTCTATACCTGGAGCGATTACACCACCGGCATACTCACCTTCAGATGATAATATGTCAAATGTAGTTGCTGTCCCAAAATCTACCACAATCGCAGGATAACCATAAATTTCTTTAGCTGCCACAGAATTCGCAATCCTATCGGCTCCAATCTCATCCGGGCAGTCATAACTTATTATTAAATCCGATTTTATATTGCTGCTAACAATAAAAGGATAAGTATCAAAATATTTTTTGCTCATATTTGTAATTTCCTCAATTATCCTTGGCACAACACATGAGATTGCAAACCCGCTGACTTCATCAGGATTGAATCCGGAATTTTTTAAAAAATTAAAAATAGATGCTGCAATCTCATCCGATGTCTCGTATTTAGGAGTTACCATTCTCCATGAAGCGAGCATCTTATCTTCCTTAAATAAACCTATAACAGTCTGCGTATTTCCTACATCTACAGCAAGTAACATTTTTAAAAAACTCCTTATCTTCTTAATTCGAAATTGTTAAAAAACACAAAACGAACCGCTTTTAGATTCTACATTAAAAAGAATTAAATAAAAAGATTTATAGAGCACAGAATAAATAACCTATAAAAATAACAAAAGATTTTTAAGATTATTTTAAGATAATGCTATTTTATAAATTTAATAAGACTGTCGTAAACTGTTATCAGACCCGGTCCTAAAACTACCACAAGAAGCGCCGGTAACATGCAAAGAACAAGCGGAAAAATTAATTTGACGGGAGCTTTTATTCCTTCCTCCTCTGCCCTTACACTTCTTCTATTCCTGATCTCTGAAGCCTGAACCCTTAAAATTTTACCTACCGGTATACCAAGAATATCAGCCTGAATGATTGATGCAACAAAAATGTCAAGGTCCTGGACATTAGTCCTTTTAACCAGATTGCTAAAAGCCTCTTTTCTTGATAAACCGATGCTAATTTCTTTTAGCATCTTATTAAGTTCTTCACCAAGCGGTCCTTTCACACTTTCTGCCACCCTGGACAAAGCTATATCAAAACCCATCCCTGCTTCAACTGTTATAGTTAGCATATCAAGAGCATTGGGCAGCATCCTTCTTATTTCTTCCTGCCTGCCGTTAATCTTATTATTTAAAAAAATATCAGGTAAAAAATATGACACTGGTATGAGCGCCAGAAATGCTAAATTTATTAGCGGAGGAAAATCAAAAAACACCAGTAATAATATAAATATTATTAAAAATATTATAGCAAATAAAAATTTGACCATGAGATAAACATTAACTCCAAGTGTTTCCAGAATACCCGCAAGCTCAAGTTTGTGCTTTGTTGACTCAACAACTCCGCGCGTGCTGATTTTCCTGATTCCCCCTGCAAATCTGTCAAGAACCGGTTTTATTACTCTTTCAAAAAAAGAAGGTACCTTTATTTCCCCTCCTTCTTCAATACTATAATAAGTCAATTTACCAATTACAGTATCTCCTGTACTTTTTCTGGCTATTACCATAAGCCCTATGGACAAAATAAGTAAAAAAACAGCCAGGAAAGACAAACCCATTATTATGTATATTTCATACATTGAATATATCGAGATCAACTTTGAAATCATCTAATTGCCCCTATCTATAATTAATCCATCTTTTTACTTAAATAAATTCCTATAATCTAAATCTCTGGCTTAGATTACCAGGAAAATTTTATATCTATAAAATAATTACTTTTCTGCTTCATCCGTCAATATTTAATCTGGATAATTTTCAATATCCATATTATTCCTATTATCATAACAACACCAGCCGCTAGAAGCATAACCAGACCAATCTTCGTTGTATATAAAAGGCTTATGTATACTCTATTTATAGCCATAAGAATGATTCCAAGCACCACCGGAAGTACTATAAGAATAATGGCTGATAATCTTCCTTCCGATGTAAGAGCTTTTATCCTGTTCATCACCCTGTCTCTTTCCCTTATAGTAGCAGATATCGTTTCCATAATTTCCGCAAGATTACCACCAACTTCCCTCTGAACATTGATAGCCATTACAGTCCAGTCAAAATATTCGCTTTTAATCCTCCCGGCTGTATTTGCCAGCGCCTGCTTCTCCGTTATTCCCATTCTTATCTCGCTTAATATTCTTCTGAATTCATCGGATAGCGGAGGTTTTGATTCATCAACAACCATACTTAAAGCCTGATTAAAACTATATCCGGCCTTCAGAGAACCTGATATTAACTGGAGAGAATCTGGAAGCTGTTCATGAAATCTTCTTAACCTCTGCGAGGTTTTTATGTTTAGAAACAGGAAAGGACTCAAGACCGCAACTATTATAACCACTGCAGTCAGAATAAAATTACCGCTAAAATAATAAACTGTCATTGAAATAGCAAGTACGCTAATTAAATGTATGGATATGAACTCGGGAGCTCTTATATTCATTCCGGCTCTTTCCAGCCTTGATTCAAATAGTTCTACAAATCCTCTTCTTGAAGCAATCCTTGAAATAATTCCCACTATCCATCCTGTAAACCCTTTCCTCTCTCTCTCCTCTGTATATCCAGGTTCTCCTTCGAAAGCTCCGGCACCTGTTTTAAATCCATATTTTCCTGCTTTCTCTTTAAGGGTTTGCCTTCGGATAGGTATAAAAAGAATCAGTGCGTAAAGGAAAAAGGTAACCGCCAGAAAAACAGCAGCAAAAAGGATTATTTTTACCCACCAGATATCGAAAAGGCTTAAAAGAAAAAAATTTTTATAGTCAAATACAACTTTTCTCGGAGGTGTAGAATAATATGGGTTTTCATAGCTTACCCCGGTTGATTCAGAAACACCTGATTTTTTTATATCCACACTTATATTTATATCTTCGGTAGCAGGCCAGAGACTCGTGTAAGATATTTTATACTGATTTATTATTCTTCTGGAAATCCTTTCATAAAGCCCCCTGAGATCCTCCGAATCCACAGCAGTAAGCATATCCCCACCGGTACTTTCCGAGATATTTTTTATGCTTTCCGGATTAAATTCGGAAGAAAGCAGAGCTATGGAATATACCCCTACGCCTTCCTGGAGCGCTATATCGGTAACCTCCTCAGAAGTATGTCTGCTCACTGTATCCATACCATCAGATAATACAATAATGTATCTATGCTTTATATTGTGCCCACCCCTGAATAATTCACATGCTTCATAGATTCCATCAAATAACGCAGTTTCACCTCTTGCTTCTATCTTAGAAATTGAATCCTTTAACTTTTTACTGTCTGAAGTAAAATCCGAATGAACGGTAACCTCATCGGAAAACCCGACTACGGCAATCTTATCAATATCTCTCATTTCATCTACAAAAAAAGAAGCTGCATTAATGGCGTCCCTAATTGGCTGGTTTCTCATGCTTCCACTGGTATCTATCACAAGCGCTATCCCGATTGGTTCATAAACCTCTTCAAGTGATTTAACTGAAAGATTGCTTACTTCTTCGCCATTCTCAAGTACGGCGAAATCTTCCTGCTTTAGATCCAGATATTCCAGTTCCGAGCCCTCTCTCAGGCTTATGTAAATGTTTACCTGGGGGTAACTATCAAAATCAACCCTTTTTATGGAGATATCTCCGGAATCCTGAGCTTTAACTGGTAGCGGGGAAATTAATAGCATCAAGCCAAGAACTGCAATAAAAGCAGCAGTTAATAGCAAGTATTTCAGGCTTTTCTTAATATCCGAAATCTTAAAGGGATTATTCATTTTAAAAAATTAAAAATTTTTTATAGCTAAATTTCTTTATCAAATACTTTATCCGGTAAATCAACACCAAAGTTTCTCAGCCTGTCAGTAAACCTGGGCCTGATGCCTGTTGATTTAATTCTTCCTTTAAATCTGCCTTCCTCATCAACACCCATAAAGTCAAATAAAAACAAATCCTGCAGGGTGATTACATCACCTTCCATGCCCTGTACCTCTGTTACTTTGGTAAATTTCCTGGTACCATCTTTTAATCTACTCATATGAACTATAAGATTTACGGCAGACGAAATCTGCTCCCTTATAGCCTTAATTGGAATATCAACTCCCGCCATTAAAACCATTGTCTCCAGACGTGATAGCACATCTCTCGGCGAGTTTGCATGAACAGTGCTCAAACTCCCGTCGTGACCGGTATTCATTGCCTGAAGCATATCAAGAGCTTCGCCTCCCCTTACTTCTCCTACAATTATGCGGTCCGGCCTCATACGAAGAGCATTTCTGACCAGATCCCTTATAGTAACTTCGCCTTTCCCTTCGATGTTTGGTGGTCTTGCTTCCAGACGTATCACATGTTCCTGCCCCAGTTTTAGTTCTGCAGCATCTTCTATCGTAATTATCCTCTCATCATGGGGAATGAAAGAAGACAGTACATTTAATGTAGTGGTTTTCCCGGTGCCTGTACCTCCAGAACAAATTACGTTCAACCTGCCCTTTATGCATGCCTCCAGGAAATCTGCGACTTTCTGTGTGCAGGTACCCATACCAACTAAATCTTCGATAGTAAAGGGTTCAGAAGAGAATTTCCTTATAGTAATTACAGGGCCATTTAAAACAAGGGGGTGGATTATGACATTTACTCTTGAGCCATCCGGAAGTCTCGCGTCAACATAAGGAGAAGATTCATCTACTCTTCTTCCAACCCTGCTGACAATCTTATTTATTACCTGCATAAGATGGGACTCATCAAGAAATGTTTTATCAGTGGAATATATTTTACCAAACTTTTCTACGTATATTTTTTTTGGGCTGTTAACCATAACTTCAGTTACATCTTCGTCCTTTAAATATTCCTCTATAGGTCCGTATCCAACTACATCATTTATAAAATCTTCTATTATGATATTCTTTTCTTCACCGGTTAAAGGATAATTATTTGCATTTAATATCCTCTGTATTTCACCTCTTACCCTGAGGCTCAACTCGGCATCACTTATATTCTTTCTGTATATTACATCGGAAAGTCTTTCTATTAATTCCTGGTGCATTTCTCTTTTTATTATATTAATCTGAGAAGAACGCGTCGCAGTTACTCCACTTTTTTTTATATAAGAACTGTCAGGACTATTTATAAAACTTCCCATATCATTAAGTTTTTTTTCTAATTCCATTAATATTCACTATCCTTCTAAAAAAGAATTTTTATAAAAAGCCATAGCTTAACTACTTTCTTCTCTGCTCGCTTACAATTTTTATCAGTTTATAAATACTTCTGGCTACTGAAGAATGGGGAGCATCCAGAATTACCGGAATTCCTTTATTAACAGATATTGGGACTATCCTGTCACTGGGGATAGCCACATCTATTTTCCTCTGAACGGTCTGCTCTATCTCCTGTAAAGTTATGCCAACCTTGCTATCTGCACGATTAAGAATTACAAAAATATTTTCTTTGGGGAACTTTAACTGGTCCAGTATCTGCAAAGAAATTTTTAAATTTTTTATGCTGGGAGCATCTTTACTGGTTACGATGCACAGGTAATCTGTATCTCTGAAAATATTTAGAACGTCATCCGAAAAATAAGTTGCGGTATCCACTACTGTAAAATCACTTATTTTGGATAGATTCTCCAGGATTTTTATTGTAACTCTGCTATTTATGCCCGTGCTTTTAGATATATCAAGTGGCGCAGGCAATACCATCAGACCCGAGCTGTGAGTGGTTAAAAATCCGCCAAGAACTTTAGGGTCAAGGTTTTCAATAACAGGTAATACGTCATAAACAGAATACTTTGGATTGAGATTCAGCATCAGTGCTATATCCCCGAACTGGTAATTTGTATCAAAAAGAGCAACTCTTTTTTTAACAGCACCTATAAGTCCAACTGCAAGATTAACAGAGATAAAAGATTTGCCCACACCTCCTTTTGTTCCGAAAATAGTAATTCTCCTCGGCCTTGCTCCCTTTCCTTCAAAATCGGATATTATACCTTCTCTTGACCTTCCAATGACATCCTTTATATCATCGAGCGTAAAGGGTATCTCGAGAACTTCATGTATTTTTAACTTCAGGGCTTTCTTTAGTAGTTCAGCGGGCATTTCTCTTGCCAGCAAAATTATCTTGGTAAAATAAAGGCTTGCACGATAAGAATTTAAAAGATTTTCAATATCTTCCAGTTTATATGCAGGACCCATCCATACCAGACAATTTTTTCTCTCGCTCAATAAAATTTCCAGGTCATCAAGGCTCGTGCCTGTCCTTATTACCTCTAACTCCGGAAATTTCTCAAGTAGATATCTTATCTTATCTATGTTGCTTACTTCCCTGTCAATTATAAATACCGGCACCTTATTCATATCTTCTTAATTCCTTTTTAAGCTCGATTCTTTTAATTAAAAATATTATCCATTGTTATCCCGGTTGTATCTTCCTTTTCAATTCCTTCAACCGGAACTATGGCAAGCCATACACTGCCCATTTCCTCTGAAAACACAAGCTTTTCTGAATCCGCAGGTGTCACGGCAAGAGTTACTGTATTTATTTCAGAAGAGCGTGTCTCTGACTGGGACTGTACACCAAGTAAGCCGCCCCCACCTTCATCTGTATTGCTCCGAACTATGCTCCTTGTCCCTACATATAAAACTTCAACATTCCATAAAAGTGTTCTTGTAATCTCTCTGTCAATTGTTATTGAAGACCCTGTTGAACTTCCAGTTCCTTCTTCTGTCATGACAGGTGTACCTTCCCCACCTTCTACCTGTCCCACTTCTCCTGAAGTTACATCACCGGAATAAGCAGATGCTTCCTGCTCTGGGAAGAATGTAGCTATTAAATTGATTCTATCTCCCACATTTATGAGGTTCGAGACTCCTATTACTTCGTTAACAGGGATAGAAACCGCTATCATTCCATCGGGTATTACAAATGCCAGACCCATCTCTTCAGGTTTTGCAAACTTAGTGGTTGTAATCTGCTCACCTTTATTTATATGGTTAGAAGCTACATAACCGCTATAATCATCCAGAGAAGTTAACACCCCTTCCGCAAGATATTTCCTCGGAACACCATTTTTAACTACCATGCCCTGCTCGATTATAGTCTCAACCGGTGTTTCTTTCGGAATATTCTGTGCAGCAACCAGGACTTCAACTTTTTCAATCTCTTCTTCCATTGATGCTTTCATGCTGTTAATATAAGCAATCACCCCAAATACTGCTGCTGCGCCTATGATCAACGCCAAAATAAATAAAGTAATTCTTAATTTCATATTGTTTGTTTCCTTAACATTTTATTATATAAATATTATAAAACATTTTTAATGATTTTTCTACTTTATTAATCTTATTACTTTTAATCCTACAGGTGGGTCGGCATCGAAAGCCTCTACTTCATCATTATTTATAATCAATGCCTGGTGAATAAATCTGCCTTTTACTTCCGTTTTAGACCCATGCCCATGGCCATGACCGTGACCTGTTGTAATCTCGGTTATAATAAAAGGAGCAAACGCTTCTATCTCCGCCCATACTTCTGGCCATTCTTCTGGATTCTCATCCCACCACAACTGCAATTCAGTATCGTAAATTAGTGGAACTATCACAAACTGGTCATCGTTTTCTATGAGTTTCATTATCCAGTCATCGTTATATTCTGCAAGACTATTAAAACTATCCCAGTTTCCTACTCTGTCTTCTACTGCATTTACCGTTTGTGCTATATTAATTTCACGGGTGAAAATTGAATCACCTTTTTCCAATGGCTCCTGATAACCATTAATTACCCTGTCCTTATATCTTAGATTCCATTGCCCCGGATGCTCGGTTGTATCCCAGGCAATAAAATCAGTGTCTTCCAGCTCTCCGCTTATTACTTTTTCATCTCCTGCTTCGCTCCACAGCCATTCCCTCCAATCCTCACCTTCGTGAATAACTGCTGCCCAGGGGACTACCCCGTAAATATGAACAGGGCTGACTGCCATTGCAGTTGCGCCGGCACTAATATTGACAGTATCCTTCCCAAATATTCTGGCAAAATATAAAGGCGCTTCGCGATTAGCTAATATCACCGTTATGGTATCATCAGGATACAGAGTCTGGCTGATTTCCACATCTTCTGCAGTATGATTACGACAGTCGTAGGAAATATCCACATTGTTCTTATAAGCATAATCAACAGCTGCAGCAACAGCATATTCCCTGTTTTCAGGGAGTTCCTGAGCGCCTGCAAGTGAGGCAGAATCAGAAACATTCTGATAAAATCCCCTCTTCTGGTAAAGAGAGCCTACATCAATAACAAGTGCAGTAATTCCCAGTAAAACTACGATAAGAAAAGCAAGTATGACTGCTGCCTGGCCCTCCTCTGAAAGAAGTTTTTTTTTAATAATATATTTACGATTACACATCTATATATAAAAAATACAATAAATAATGTTAGTATATTTATTACCTTATTTTTCCCGTCTCATAGTTGCTTCTCCGGTTAGCTCAATGGGGCCCCATCTTCCTGCAAAAGGTATATCTATAAAAAATATTTCCCCTTTTAAAATAACCCTCACAGGGTTTCCTATTATTATGCCATCTGGATTCTCGACATCTATATCTTCAATTTCGACTGAAGGTGCGCTTTCCCGAACTTTCTGCTCAAAACCTGAAGGGTCTTCTTCATAAGCCCCGACTGCGGCAAGCCTTGCCCCCTCCCTTGCTGCATGGGTAAGGGATATATATTTGTTGTAAGCTACTCCGAACTGAACGATTCCCAGAACAAGCATAATGAGTACCGGAAGGATTATGGCAAATTCTACTGCGCTTGCGCCTTTCTCTTTAGCTAAATTTTTTACAAGTCTTTTCATTTTAACTTATAAATATAAACATCATCATAAACTAATTATACCCAATAAAATACATTATTGGGTATAATTAGTTTTTATCTTTATAGTCTTATCGAAACGCTATCAGTAGAACTATAAAATCTCAAAAATACAACTCCAGAAAATCAAGATATCACCTAGATTATTCTCTTTAAACAGTTACGGCATCAAGCTTGGTAGCTACATCAGTGAACATACTATTTATAGCTACACCAAGAGCAGTAGCACCCAGGATTATTGCAAGAGCGACAAGCGCAATTATAAGTGCATATTCAGTAGCACTTGCACCCTTTTCGCTGGTTTTGAACCTTACGTACCATCCTAATAGCCTTTTCATATTTCCCTCCTTTTTAAATTTATTTTTTTTATGCATTTAATTATAATTTCCTTCTTATTAAACAATTACAGATAATATATATCTTTTATTTTTTTAAAAAACCATTTTTTAGATAAAAAAAACCGGCATTATAGCCGGTTGCACTACTGACTCCTTACATTCCAAGTGCCCAAATAATAGAATGTAAATCTAAGTCTCTATCAAAAAAATAAATTATCAAATAATCTTTATATAAATGTGATAATAAAATAACAAAATGTAATATAAATGTCAAGTTAAATTTATAAATAATAAAAAAATTTATTTTTTAATACTTCTTATTATTTATTTATATATAAAGAGTGCAATTAATTTGAGTATAAATTAATTAAAAATTATCTTATCTAACTTAAATTATAATTTTAGATCGAGTTAATATCAGGCAGAAATATCTGGAGTCATAAAGAAAAATCAAAGACAGTAGGAGTGATTATCCTTAAGCTATGATGGAAGAAATTTTTTCATGTCTTCTTATTATATATTACAATATCCCCGACCTTATAATTTTCCCTGAAGGTCTCAAGAATTACAGGGCATTTTATCTTTAAAAGAAAAAATATATTTTTATCTTCGTCACATAATGCTTCATAATTACCCTGCCCCTTACAAATAATAAGGTCGGCTTTATTGTACTCTTTTTTAAATTCTTCAGAACAGAATGGAAGAATAGCAGCAGGCATATCAAGCCCTGTTGTTATAACCTTTACATGACTCATCATACCAACCATTCTGGCATCCTCAATCGTAGCGTCATTTAATGCAGGTCCCCCTCTTACCACATAAGTTATTTTCCCTCGTGGCAGATATTCTATAAAAATCTTATCAAGTACTATCTCACCCGCATTATCACCGATAAATAAAATTTTTTTCGCCCTATCTATATTCTTCTTAAGCAAGCTTACTTTATCACCATCAAGTTTCTGTGATAAAGATTTTTTTATTGAATCCATAAGAGTTTCTTCACTTAAAGAACCGCCGGGTCCAAAATCAATAATATTACCTGCGAGCGATATCCTTAAGCCTGTCTCAAATGGATCACCTGAATTTTTTATTATTTTCTTTAAACTATCCTCAAGCTCGAGAACAACCCTGTTATATTTCTTTTTTACCTCATTATAAGGGTCGGCTGCCGGTAATATCTTTCTCATAATTTTTTTAATCTCTGCCTGTAAAACAAACCCATAATTTTGTATATCAAACCTTGTAGCCACAACCAGAGCTTCCCTTAAAAGTTTTTCATGTATTTTCCTATCATCCGTAGCCATCTTTGCAGCATCAAGTGCCTGTCTTATATAACAGGGGACACATTCAAGATGTAACTTCATAGCTTTGACCTCTCAGGTAGGTTAATATTTTTGTAAATATTATATATTTAAAGAAGTTTAAATAATTTATAACTGACAAGAAAATGTCGCTTTATTTCCGCGCTTTTACAGCAACGAAAGAACCCTCGCCATACCCGGGTTTTACTTCCTGTACCTCATCAATTTTATCAAGAGTATCAAAAATAGTTTGTCTGAACTCAAAATCCTTAAAACCTGTCTCACGTAATAATCCGGTAACTTCCCCTACAGAAAAAAATTCTGCTATCTTATAAAAATCACTTTCTTCTTTGTGCTCCAGGTATATTTTTCCGACTTTACTGTCTTTATCAACAAAGCCGATTATAAAGAAACCGCCCGGCTCAAGAATCCTGTATACCTCTGAAAAAGACTTCCTTATATTATCAAGGAAACAGATTGTAGTTACCATTAAAACTAAATCGAAACTACAGCTTTTATAAGGGAGAGCCTCGGCTACACCATCCAGTACTTTTATGCCCTTATCCTCTGCTATTTTTCTCATTCCAGATGATGGTTCCAGGCCGTATTCTATGCCGAGAGGTCCGGCAAATCTACCGCTTCCCACGCCTATTTCAACTCCACTCTTAAAATCAGGCATAATATCTCTTATAGAGTTAATTTCGGATTGATATGCATGCTCGTTTTTACAAAACCAGTCCTCGTATCTTTCCGAATATCTTTCAAAAGGTTCAGTTTTGGGCATCAGTCTATATCTCCCCACCAGCCATCATAAAATCTCTTAAGGTGCTGCTTTACGTATTCTCCCTCTTCAACTTCTCTGGTTTTGGAAGCTTCAAAAGAAATAGGATATTTTATGCAGTAGCTTATAAGAATTTCATATGAATTATTTATCTCCTTGATCTTCTCTTCATACTCTTTTTTCTTTGAACTGTTATTATGCCTATCCGGATGATACCTCATGGACATTTCCCTGTACTTATTCTTAATCTCCTGCATGCTCGTAGTTTTTTCTAACTCCAGTAACTTCCTTGCTTTATCTATCTCTTCAAAACTTATTAATTTTTTCATTGTATTTCTGCTTAATATATTTTAAAAAAATATTATCTGTAATTTAAAAAACAAATTTTGTTTAGATTTAAATACCAGGAATTTAATTAAAAATTTAAAAAACATTTCTGACAATTCAAACCATAAATAAATATCATATCTCAGATATATTCCAGATGATTTTACATTTAATGCCAGGATACTTAATTCATTAACTTTGTAACAGCAATCTCTGCTGCATTGCTAAACTGATAAGCAATTGGTGACGCAGTTAGAGCAGGATGCGTCCCTATCTGGAAAGTAGCAATGCTGCTTGCCCTCATTCTCTCATGAATGCAACCACTGATTAAATTTACCAGTTCTCCTCCTGATTTTGCCCCTATTAGTTCACCGCCTAGCAATATACCCGAGCCTTTCCCAAATATCAAACTTACCTTTAGGTTGCTGCTCTCAGGCATGCATCCGGGATGACAATTTGGAGCCTCTGAAGTTCCAACTACCACATCATAACCATTCTTCTCAGCTTCAGCTACGGACATCCCTGCTCTTGAGAAAGTAGTTCCGGCTATAAGAGTTGAAAAAGCTCCAATTACTCCTTCATTTACTCTATTAATTTTATATAAATTAGCTCCTGCTATTCTTGCTTCATTAGCCGCTATAGATGCAAGCATCAAATTAGAGGGTCTTTTGTCAAAGAAAGAAAATTTTTCACAACAATCACCGCATGAAAAAATATCCTCTTCGCTTGTCTGCATATACCTGTTAACTTCAATTGCTCCCCTCTGGTTGACTTTTATTCCCGACTCCTGGGCAACTTTTGAATTAGCCCTGGCTCCTATTCCAATAAGTACAACATCAGCTTCTATAGTTTGCCCGCTTCCTAATTTAACACCCTTTGCTGTTTCATCCCCGACAATAGCCTCTACTTTCTCATTGGTAAGTACCCTTATACCATTTTTCTTCATCAATTCTTCTGCATAAGAGCATAACATCTCATCAAATGTTGCCATCAGGCAATGGGGCAACATTTCTACAATAGAAATATTTATATCCCTATTTTTACGGCATTCATCAGCAAATTCCATTCCTATAAAGCCACCGCCAATAATAACCATATTCTTTGATTTATTTATTTTTTCCTGCAGAGATGTAAGGTAGCCTATATCCTTTTTAATCACAAAGGTATTTTCTTTCCCGGCTCCCTCAATAGGCGGTACCATTGGCTCCGAGCCAGTTGCTATTATTAATTTGTCATACTTTACGTCTTCACTCCCCTCAATTTTGAGAATCTTTTTATCTGTTTCTATTCTTTTTGCTTCTCCCAGCATAAGGTCTATATTGTTACTTGCAAGTGGCCCATCAGGCATTATATCTTTCTCAGGTGAGCCCAGCGTTCCATAAATATAAGGAATACCACATGGAACCAGAACCTTCTCTTCCTTACGGACCATTAAGATTTTCCTGTCAGCATTAAACCTTCTTGCTGTGATGGCAGCCATTAGTCCGGCCGCACTCCCCCCTATTATTACGATATCGTAGTCTTTAATTTTTAACCTCCCAACTCATTAATTAATAACATTAACAAATCCGGCTAATTATAATATAATATCGCCTGCGTGTAAAATTCCAAATTTCTATCTATTTCCGGTCAAAAGCAGCGAAAATAAAACAATTAGAAAGATACATTATAAGACTATTAGAAGAATGGGTAGTTTAAATTTGAGAGATTAATGAATAATTAAAATGAAAGAAAAGTCTTTTAAAAACTATGTAATTGTCTCCTGTGGGACATTATATCCCGAGCTAAATTACCTTAGAAAAAATAATTTCCTGGATGCCATGGAAATTTTCTATACAAGACCTGGCAGGCATGAAGTACCATTGGAGCTTGAAAGCCAGTTAATAGATAAAATAAACCTTGCTAAAAAAATCTCAGAAAATATTATAGTCGTCTACGGGGGCAGGTACTGCTACACTAATGTAAAAGAGCCAGACAAATCCATTGATGACATAATAAAAAAACAGGGCAAAAATATCAGCAGGATAAACGCCGATTACTGCGTGGATATGTTAGTTAGTAAAGCAGAAAGGGACAAAATAACAGATACTATAGCAAAAGGAGAAAAGATATTATGGCTTACTCCAGGGTGGATAATATACAGAGAAGATGTATTTCAGGGTTGCGACAGAGTGAGGGCAAATGAAAGTTTCCCAAAGCATAAAGGTGGAGCTGTCTTGCTTGATGGTATAGGGTTCTGGGAAGAATACGTCAGAGAATACCCGGAAAAAATCCTGGAACTCTCTGACTGGATGGGTATTGAAATCCGCCCTTATGAAATTTCCCTTGAACGCTTTAAAAATCTTCTGTTAGAAAAGGTAAAATAGAGTTGATATTGAATCCAAGCAATAAAAATTATAAAAGAGCATCTGAATTTGATATAAACAAAATAGAATTATTAATATCTAAACTGCTGGATCAAAACAATGAATATATCAGAAAAAACAAAATTTTGTTTGATAAGATAAAAAAAATCAGCAATAGAGAGGTAGCGACTGAGCTTAAGATAGCCATAAAACTATCAGAAGAAGTAAACAGACAGATAGAATCAGCAAACAAAAAAATAAGAGAAGTCCATCTTTCGCAAAATCAAAATACATTCACAAAAGAAAAAACCGGTTTAGAATCGGTGCAAAAAGAAGAGGAATATAAAATAGAAAGTTTTAACTTTAAAAAGATCGGTATCATCAGAACTCCTTATATCAATGATGCGCCATATCAACCTGTAAATGAAGACAGGGGAATTTTCTACATAGAAGTTGACCCTAAATATAAAGAAGGCCTTAACAAGCTTTCAAAATTTAACTATATATATGTAATATACTATATACACCTGATAAAAAAGAAATTATCAATGACTTTATCTACACCATGGACTAATAATATAAGAGTAGGCGTATTTGCAAGCAGGTCGCCAGTTCGCCCGAATCTTATTGGGCTTAGCGTTGTTCGTATAAAAAAAATTAAAAAGAACAGGATTTTTACATCAGGTTTGGATGTATTTGATGGGACACCACTAATTGACTTAAAACCATACGTAAAGGACCTTGATTCCAAACCGGATGCTAACTATGGCTGGATAGCAGATATAGATGATTATGAACACCTGCTTTTACACATCAAAGGAATTCCTCATAATTATTGAAATCTATAGTCAATAATTTATCCAGCCTCTTTAACGGCATTTCATTGAAAAATCTTTAATTATACAGATTAGCTTATATTTTGCTTTATATATCCAGTACCAGACCTACTTTTATAGAAATAAAATTATCTTTATATAATTCTTTAAAAACCATTTCGGCATCATCCCCTGTGCAATGAGTGGGACCAACGCTCTTTACTCCTAGTTTTATAAACTCTTCTGCCGTAGATCTTATTTCTTCAATCTTTTTATCAAGCAGGTGAAATCCGCCAAAAACCATGTTTACTTCCATCCCTGGAAAGTTTTCTCTAACCTTATTTATAATTTTTACAATACCCGGATGAGAACAGCCCGTAATTATTGTTAGCTTTTCACCTTTTTTTATAACCACTGCCTGCTCGCCAATATATTTTCTTTTATACTCCCCTGCTATTTCTCCGGTTATAAAAATATCCTTTTCAATTTCAGTAAATCCATCTACCTCTATGAGCTCCCCTTTTAATTTCCTGACTTTCTTCTTAAACCCCTCGCTAAAACCAGGGCACGCATAAACCTTAAGTCCTTCCTTATTTTTTAAAAGGTTCCACAGGCCCCCTGTATGGTCCCAGTGGTCATGAGAAATCACCACTGTATTTATTCTCTCCATATCCACCTGTAATTTTTTCATATTACCTAAAAGCCAGCGCCCGCTTTCCCCTGTATCAAATATTATCCTATCGTCAATTAATAATGATAATCCCCATCCAACACGCAGGTTCCTTGTTACTGAATCTTTGTCATAAAGAATTTGCACTTTCATTTTTTTATCCTTTATAAATTTAATATGCTTCTATTAAAATAGGCTCTTTGCTGTCCCTTACCGGTAATTTACTTTCATTAAGTCTGACATTGAAATTACCCATCTTTAATTTTTTGCCTCTGGAATCACCGCAAATAATATATTGCTTTTTTAAGTTTAAATTTTTTAAAATAGTTTTACAAGAACTATAGCCACTTATCAGGTCAATACCCTTTCTGGTTAAAACAAAAACAGGTATTTTTCTCGAAAGCTGAATTACTGCCTTTTCTCCTATTATTTTTCTTACCTTATCTGACGCACAGCTCCATACGATATCAGCATATTCACCTATCTTATTAACACTATCTCTGTATAATCCTGTAGTGCAGACAGCAAGCGATGTTATAGATATTTTTAAGTCATTTTCTAACTTTCCAGGAATATCGGCCGAACCATCCATTGAAGCATTAACTGTAACTGCTATATTTTTATATCCAAGAGAAGCAGCCTTTTCTATACCTTTTCCCTGGTCGATTCTGGCATCAGAGAAGACTACATATGAACCTTCTTTCTCAAGTTTTTCCATTACTTCCCTTATGGGAGAGGTATAAAAAATTCCATTCATACGTGACCCAATCCCCTGAACGATATCAGGATTATCCACAATCACTGTCCCCGCACCATCGCAAACCACCACAGCTGCATCTATGAGCTTCTTTTTTAAAGCATACATTAAAATTTCAGAAGCCCCGTATGGTATCGATATATTCTTACTGAACAACTGACGATTTTTCTTGAAGTGACCGTACCTGGCTATCTTTGATTCTACTGCCTTCTTTATAGCTTCCTTAATCAGGTATGGATTACTTGAGGAATTCAAATCCTTGTATAAAGACCCTGCAAGGGGGCAAAATATCATGTAAGGTTCTGTAACTTGTATAACACTACCGTTTGATATAACTACATATGAAGAATAAAATCTTATAATGTGTATGTCGCTAAAATTCTTATCATCACTGCACTTACTGATATATTCTATTATATATTTTATATCTTTTTCTCTCTTAAATAATTCCTTAATTTCAGCATTCATTATCTAAATTTCCCCCTATGTTATTTCACTTTTAAAGCTATGATTGCTTTTCTAAATCCTTTTTTAGATTTTCCCATATATTACGAACAGCTTCTATAACTCTACTATTTGAGTATTCCACAACTGTCTTGCCATTTACAACTGATTCTACTACTGATTTATCAAAAACTACCCTGCCGAGAATCCCGATATTTTTATTAATTAACCAGTTTTCTATCTTAGTTGTTATATCGTAATTTAAATCATACTTATTTATTATTGCTTTTGCCGGAATATTAAAATGACTGGTAACATCAACTACCCTTTCTGCATCATGCAATCCCGACAATGTTGGTTCAATTACAATTACCGCACAATCTACTCCTGTAATAGAAGCAATTACCGGACAGCCTATTCCGGGAGAGCCGTCTATAATAACCCACTGGAAATTTCTTTCTTCGGCAATTTCTTTTGCTTTTTGTCTTACAAGTGTTACAAGCTTTCCCGAGTTTTCTTCAGCAACACCGAGTCTTGCATGCACCAGGGGACCGAATCTTGTATCCGATATAAACCAGCTGCCAGAAACATTTTCCCTCATCTCTATAGCATTTACGGGGCAGACCCTGCTACAAAAAGAACATCCTTCACAGGAAATAGTGTCAATGGTAAAGTCATCCCTTATTGCGTCAAACCTGCATATATCCCTGCATATACCACAATCTATGCATTTTTCTTTATCGGTAAAAGCAGTAACGCCACTTTTAAAAATATGTGATTCTTTTATTTCATGCTCCAGCAGTAAATGTAAATCTGCCGCATCTACATCACAGTCTGCCATAACTTTATCTTCCGCCAGCCCGGCGAAAGCTCCGGCGATAACGGTCTTGCCTGTACCGCCTTTCCCGCTTATAATAACAATTTGTTTGACTCTCTTATTTTCTGCCATTTCTTATTATTATCCTCACCAATCTTTTCAAGTTGTGGAACTCTTAATTTTTTCTGTTTCCTCATATAATCGCCTGAATTTACTCCTGTATTCAGGCAAAGATTCTATAATAGCTTCTCCTCTTGAATAAGCTTCGGCTATTCTTCTATCAAATGGTATTCTCATAAGTACAGGTATATTTTCTTTTTCGCAGTATTTATCTATCCTGCTGTCACCTAAATCTGAGCGGTTAATTATAACACCTGATGGAATATCTAGCTTCCTTACCACTTCCACCGCCAGTGTAAGGTCATTTAAACCAAATGGTGTTGGTTCGGTAACAAGAATTACAAAGTCGGTGTCTTTTATTGCAGTTATTAACGGGCAGGAAGTTCCGGGAGGAGCATCAATAATCACATCAATTTTTTTATCAATATGTTTCTTGACTTCCCTTATAACAGGGGGAGACATCATCATCCCTATATTAAGCTTGCCATGTACGAATTTAATCCCGTTTCTCGCGCCGGACTCTACAATGCCAATTTCCTTATCTTTTTCATATATGGCTTTCTCCGGACAAAAAAAAGTGCAGGAACCACATCCATGGCATAATTCTGGGAAAATAAGAACTTCTTTATTAACTACAGTAATTGCATTGAATTCACAAACTTCCTGGCAGACTCCGCAGGCAGTGCACTTATCCTTATAGACCTCTGGAACAGGAATAAAAACAGCTTTCTTTTCATGGAAAGCCGGTTTTATAAAAATATGACAGTTTGGTTCCTCAACATCGCAATCTAATAATTGAATATCACCTAATGATAAAGCCAGATTAACAGCTACAGTTGTCTTGCCTGTACCGCCCTTACCGCTGGCAACCGATATTATCACTCCAACTCCCTCTTCTGTTAATTGTTCTTGCCTGTTCTATCCCAAAATGTTATTCGACATCAGGGTTACTATTATTCTCATATCCTCTATTTTTAAATCTTTCTATCACATCATTTACACTACCAGTAGCTCCTGAATAAATTCTTATAGCCGCTGCAGATAAAACTCTGAATGCATTTGGTCCGATATTACCTGAAATTACTGCTTTTACACCCATCTCGACAATATTCCTGGATGCCTGAACGCCTGCACCCCCGCGCGCAATTAAGCTCTCATTCTTAATAGCTTCGAAGCTTCCGTTATCAGTGTCATATATAATATAATAAGGGCATCTTGCAAATCTTGAATCAACCTCAGATTGTAAATTATCACCGCTGGAAGAAATAGCAATTTTCATTTAATCTCTCCATTCAAAAGTTACTTTACATAAAAAATTATTTAAAGACAACCAATCTCTTGCCGCACTCCGGGCACCTTATCTTGCTTAACCTGTAATCCTGAGACTTCCCCTTTATACCTTCTCTCTTAATGTGATAATGATATGCACCACTGGTACATCTTTTCTTTATAATGTTTTTATCACAGATATAATTACCGCCTTCGAACTTCAACGCTTTCCCCTCAACGATAGCTGTGATAATCTTTTTTCTGGCAGATTTTAATAATCTCTGAAAGGTTGACCTTGATATACCCATTTCCATAGCGGCTTCTCTTTGCTCCAGATCCTGCCTGTCTTTTAAGTTAAAGGCTTCAATTTCTTCCAGGGTCAATATCATCTCATTTATTTTTCCCAGCGAAACACCCTGCGGCTTATAATAAACATACAGTGGTAGAGTATTTACTATCTTGTCCAGCGCCGGTCTTGCTGCCATATCTACCCCCTGGTCATTTTAGCCCCGCACTTGGGACAGGTCATCTCATAGCATGGAACTCCTGCTTTATGTTCGACTTTGGTGCCACAATCAGGGCATACGCACATCCCATCGGATCCTGCTCCCTGGCCACCCATTCTTCCTCTTCCACCACCACGGCCCAATCCTCTGCCTGTACCGGAACCCTGGCCCAGAGGTCCTGTTCCATCTCGTCCTGGCATATATATCACTCCTTATCCATATAATTAAAAAAAATAAATATAAAACTTATTAATCTATCAATCTCAAAAAAATATCATTATTCCCGGTTACTACTACGAAATTATATTCATAGAACCTCTCAAATCAAGACAAAACTTTACATTTTCCTACCGCAACAGTAAACTCTGGAACATCTTAGCTCTCTGTCCTAAAATAATATTCTATATCATCATGGGCAGCGTGCTCTATTTCTCCGGAACTCAACAATTTATTAACAATTTTAATCACTTCATTAAGATTAAGGCCGAGCGAAGAAGCTATATCCTTTATTTCCATTGGTCTTCTTCCGAGTACCTCTATTATTTCCTTTTCAATTTCGATTAAACTACTGCTATATTTTTTACGACTGACATCTTCTATTAACAGAGCTTTATTCCCAATAATATCCTTTATTTCCTTCAATCTTTCTGGTTCTGGTACCTCTGCATAATACCTGCCGGAAAACTTGTCCAGAGACCTGACCGGCGTATTGAGGTGCACCTTTTTAACACTTTTACCCAGGCTATCTACTATCCCCTTAAAAATATGTGCTGAGTTCAGATCATCGTTTATACCTTTCATAACCATGATCTCAAGCCATATATCTCCGCTAAAATTGTTTATGAGGTTCAATAAACCTGACATATTCCTGTCAAAATCAACTTCTCTCGCAGGTCTGTTTATCTTTTTAAGCATCCGGTCATTAGGTGCATCTATGGATACCTTAATTAAGTCAGACTCTTTAATATCATCAACAACGCCACTAAAACCAAGTGTACCTCCGCTCGTAAGTACTGCCGTGGGAACACTGGAATTTTCTTTTACAATTTTGATAAGCTTGCCGATATCACTATTTAAAGTCGGCTCTCCCGAGCCTGAAAAGGTAATGTAATCAAGGTAAGGACAATTCTTTATTCTCTTTTTTAGCTCTGACTCAAATTCCTTAAAATTGACATCAACATACTTTTTCCTCTCTATAGTCTTATGCGTAGTTCTGCCAAGCTGGCAATATATGCAGTCATAAACACATACCTTAAGCGGAATTAAATCAATACCAAGAGAATAACCAAATCTTCTTGATAATACAGGCCCGTAAAACATTTAACTCTTACCCCTTTAATATAAAAAATAAATAATCTTTAATAATTACTAGAAATTAGCTCAATGCTATAATTTTATCCGAAATATCATTAAATGCTTTACTTGCAGCTGTGCTATCTTTTAGCTCCTTCATATAGATTCTGCCTTCATCACTTAAACTCATCAGTTCGTTATCATATGGAATTGTACCCAGAAATTCGACATTCATCTCCGTGGCAATCTCCTGCCCTCCTCCGGTTTTAAAAATATCTATCCTCGCCCCGCAATGCGGGCAGGTAAACCCGGAAATATTTTCTATAACCCCTATAAAAGGTATATTTAATTGCTGCGCAAATCTTATGCTTTTTCTCGCATCCAGAGTCGCTACACTCTGAGGTGTTGTAACTACAATCCCGCCGTTAAGCCCCGGTACCAGTTGTGCTACACTGAGGGGCTCATCCCCCGTTCCAGGAGGTGAATCTATTATCATATAATCAATATCGCCCCAGTTAACATCGCTTAAAAACTGCCTTATTAATTTCATCTTTAGCGGACCTCTCCAGATAACCGGGCTGTCCTCTGCCTCCAGAATAGAAGCGGTACTTACCACCTTCATATTTTCAAAAGCTTTAATAGGTTCTATTTTTTTGTTTTTACTTAAAAGTTTCTCTTTTTCCAGACCCATTATCTTTATTATATTCGGCCCATGAATATCTACATCAAGAAGTCCTACTTTATAACCTTTAGTCATAATGCTATATGCAAGATTCACAGAAATTGTTGTCTTCCCGACTCCGCCTTTCCCGCTAAAAACCATAAATTTATTCTTTACGCCCGCCATATTTTCAGCAATAGATTCATCTTTTAATCCATCATTCATTTATTCACATCCTCTAAAAAATTATTTTTCCTTTTCCTGTTTCTTTGATAGCTCGTCTATTCTTGCCCTTATGTCATCCAGTTGTTGTTGTAAAGCATCAGCTTGCCTTTCAAGCAACTCCTTTTCCTGACCTGGCTCAATATCCGGGGCAAATGGATATCCTTCTGCACCTCCCCATGCAGGCCAGTTTACATTATATCTATACCAGCCGGGAAAACCAGCACCATAATGATATCCTTTATATCCACGGGCACCAAAACCGCCTCTGAATCCTCCACCAAATCCTGCATGCCTTATCCCGTAAGGATTCATATAGCCGGGAGCGGAATAGCCCGGGCAATACCCTGTGCCTCTTCCAGTCATTGGTCCCATTCCATCAGGTCCCGTACCGTCTCCACCTGGCATTTGGATCCCTCCTTTGCATTAAATTTCTCCGGGCTTTATATAAAATTAATTATGGTCATAAGCCCAAAATTATTCTATTTAACATATAGTTATAAGTCAAGAACCAAAAAAGCCTGATTAACAGGCAGGAGGTACACACTGCCGGAATTTTTTAATTATCTATTAATTACCATTCCTTTACAAAATTCACAACTTCAGTAAGGCCGGCTTCTTCGATAAACTTCTTTATATTATTTCCTTTTATCACAAATTCAGGAGAAATTTCACTTAGCGGAATTAAAACGAAGTTCCTCTCCTCTATTCCAGGATGAGGTATATTTAGAAAATCGGAGTTTATAAACATTTCTCCATAATACAACAAATCTATATCTATGACTCTCGGACCATATCTTTTATCCTTCTTGCCTCCAAAACTATATTCGATTCCTTTAAGATATCCCAGCATCTCAAAAGGATTGGCATTCCTGCCTGCTTCTGCTTTCAGGACAATATTATAAAAGTAATTTTGGTCGGTTTGATACATGGGTTCTGTCTCATATATGGATGATACTTTAAGCACATTTATGTATGGGCTCCTGTTTATTAAATCAACTGCTTTCCTTAAATTATTTTCCCTATCCCCGATATTTGAACCAAGAGACATGTAAACATAAACTTTTCTATTTATATTACTTTCTGAAATACCTTTATCCTGACTTTTCAAATCATCTCTTCTTAAAGTATACTCTACACCCACAGATTCAATGTCTTCCTTTATGGGCGGGGATGTTTTCTCTATTTTTACTGACACCTTTTCAATTAAGTCCGACATTTCTAAGATTTTATTAGCCAGAACCTGTGACAAAGACTCAAGCAGATTAAACCTCCGGTTATCATTTATATCCTTTAAAATTTTTATAACATTTGAATAGTTAACAGTGTCTTCAAGACTATCACTATTCAAAAAGTTACCTCTACCAAAAAAAATATCGACATTGAAAAGAAAATTTTGACCATTTCTCTTCTCGCTATCCCTTACCCCATGGTAACCGAACAAATTAAGATTTTTTATTACTATCTTAAACATTTTAAAAATAAAGATGATAAAAAATTAAGCAGAAACCATTTTATTTAATTTTAGAATCCATTGACTACTTCTCTTGCAACTTTTACTGCTCTAACAGTTTCTTTAACATCATGCACTCTTAAAATATCCACCCCATTTATAGCTGCGTAAACTGCCAGCGCAAGGCTGCCTTCCAGCCTCTCCTCAACCGGTAAATCAAGTATACTTCCTATCAGAGATTTCCTTGATGCTCCCATCAATACAGGATATCCCAGCATTCTGAATTCTTTAATTTTATTTATTATTTCCAGGTTATGTTTTAGTGTCTTACCAAAACCTATACCCGGGTCCACTATTATTTTATCCTTTTTTATCCCTGAATTAACAGCAATTGCAGCTTTCCCCTCCAGATAATAATAGATTTCACCTACTACATCTTCATAAACTGGATTATTCTGCATATTTTCAGGGGTCCCCTTAATATGCATTATAACCAGAGAAACATTTCTTTCTGAAACTATTTTTGCCATTTCCTCATCTGCAGAAAGACCGCTTATATCATTTATAATATGCGCTCCTGCATCTATTGCTCTCCCGGCAACTCTTGAGTGGCAGGTGTCTGCAGATATTAAAATCTCATAATTGCTTTTTATATACTCTATCACTGGTATTATTCTTTCTATCTCTTCTTCAGGACTTACCGGAAGGGAACCCGGCCTTGTCGACATACCTCCAACATCAATTATGTCAGCTCCTTCACTTACTATAGCATCAGCCCTCATGTATGCCTTATCTTTCTCAAAATAATATCCCCCGTCATAAAAAGAATCGGGTGTGACATTCAGCACACCCATTATTAATGTATGCTTATCCAGGTCAAACCTTTTCTTATCAATTATTAATTGTCTCCCTTTTTCCAAACTGCATAACCTGTCCATATAATTTTTTAAATCAACTGACAGCTCCTTAAGCCCAAAAGGTTGCCCGTCAATCTTATCAATAAGGCTTTTAATGCTTTCTGCATTGCCCTGGATAATAACATCTGTTTTCCCTTTCCCACCTAGAAGAGTATCTGCGGAAGTGATAACGTCCCCGCCTCTGGCGAGCATCTCCTGTTTTAATATATTTGCAGCAGGATGACTTAAATCACTGATTTTTATAGAAAGCGGGAATATTTTTCTTACCATTATGCCACAGCCTGGAGACGTTGAACCAATCTTTTCGCATTCCTTCATGCCTTCACGCTGGTTTTTTATACTTAGTGACCTTATTTTAAAATTCATATATTATTTCTTCTGGCTTATAAGTGACATTGCTTCTGCTCTTGAAGCCGGGTTATTCCTGAATATACCTCTTACCGCAGAAGTTATGGTCAAAGCACCGGGTTTCTTCACCCCTCTCATGCTCATACATAAATGTTCGGCTTCCACTATAACCAGAACTCCCCTCGGCTTAATCTTTTTTACTATTGTATCAGCTAATATTGTCGTCAGCCTTTCCTGGATTTGAAGCCTTTTAGCCACTACATCCAGTGCGCGAACAAGTTTGCTCAGACCGATAATCTTTCCACTTTCATTTGGAATATAAGCTATATGCGCTCTACCCACAAAAGGAACCATGTGATGTTCGCAAACTGAATAGAAAGGAATATCTTTAACCAGGATTATTTCATCATGATTTTCATCAAACTCGGGGCCAAGTTCATCGCCGGGTTCTTTCCCGATGCCGCTGAATATTTCCTCATACATATCTGCGACTCTTTCCGGCGTTCTTTTTAACCCTCCTCTATTTAGATCTTCCCCGATACCCTTAAGTATTAGTTTTACTCCCTCTTCTATCATTTTTTTGTCCAAAATAAAACTCCTATCTTAAAATAAATCGACTCTTAAATATCTCAAATAAATTATACCGTAAATAAAAAGTGATTAAATTATTATTCAAAAAAAATTTTTATAAACCATAATAATTCCGCAGTCACTTTTTTTATGAATTCATTAATTTAAAAAAGGAATTATATCCAGATTCCCTTAAATAATAGTAGAAACTTTTTTAGAAAAGCACCATCTCTGAATTATTCAAATAGATTTCAGATAAAAGTCTTTCCGGCTACTTTTTTCCGGCTGTCTTAACAGGTTTCTTATTTGTATTTCTTACTGCTTTCCCTTTTATATCCGAAACCACGCTATCATAATCTTTTATTTGCTCTAACCTCTTTGCCTTTTTGCTTTCTACCTTCGATAATATCTTAAATATTTCTTCCCTTGTCAGAGTCTCCCTTTTTATCAACTCGTCAGCAAGAATACCAAGTATGATTTTATTTTCCGTAAGAATTTTCTTTGCCCTCTCATAGCAGTCCATAATTATTCTACGCACCTCTTCATCTATCTCTGAAGCTATCTCATTGCTATAATGCGGTCTTGAAGCAATCTCTTTTCCAAGGAATACTTCATCTTCCTCTCCTTTAAAAGTAACGGGGCCAAGCTTTTCACTCATACCATATTCGGTGATCATCTTACGCGTAATTTTCGTAGCTCTTTCCAGGTCATCCTGAGCACCGGATGTTATATCATTAAAATTCATTTCCTCGCTTACCCTGCCTCCGAGAAGTTGTGTGATATTATCTATAAGTTCTTTCTTTGATTTTAAAAATCTATCTTCTTCCGGCAGGGTAATAACATAGCCAAGTGCCCTGCCTCTGGATATAATAGATATTTTATGTATCGGGTCAGTATGGGGTAGAACATACGAAAGTATCGCATGGCCACCCTCATGGTATGCTATTATTCTCTTTTCTTCCTCTGATATAATTCTTGTTTTTTTCTCAGGACCGGCTATTACTCTTTCTACTGCTTCTTCTATTTCGAACATGGATATCTTTTTCTTACCATGCCTTGCTGCCAGCAATGAAGCTTCATTAAAAAGATTGGCAAGGTCGGCACCTGTAAATCCAGGTGTTTCTTTAGCTATAGTTTTTATGTTAACCCCTTTATCAAGCGGCTTTCCTCTCGCATGTATTTTAAGTATCCCCTCCCTGCCTATTAAGTCAGGCCTATCCACAACAATCTGCCTGTCAAACCTTCCGGGTCTGAGCAGAGCAGGGTCAAGTATGTCAGGCCTATTGGTGGCAGCAATCAATATAACGGTACTATCTATGTCAAACCCATCCATTTCGACAAGCAGCTGATTCAAAGTCTGCTCTCTCTCATCATGTCCTCCACCCAGTCCTGCTCCTCTGTGTCTTCCTACAGCATCGATTTCATCCATAAAGACTATAGATGGCTGATTTGCCTTCGCTTGATTAAAGAGGTCTCTCACCCTTGATGCGCCAACGCCGACAAACATCTCTACAAATTCAGAACCGCTTATACTGTAAAAAGGCACACCGGCTTCTCCAGCAACTGCTCTCGCAAGAAGTGTTTTTCCTGTTCCAGGCGGTCCGTATAACAGAACGCCCTTGGGGATTTTTGCACCCATAGCCTTGAATTTATTTGGATTCTCCAGGAATTCCTCGATCTCTCTTAACTCTTCCACAGCCTCGTCTACTCCTGCGACATCTTTAAAAGTTACTCTTTTCTTACCCTTACCCACAAGCCTTGCCTTACTTTTGCCAAACTGCAGTACCTTGGAACCACCGCCCTGAAGCTGGTTCATCATAAAGAAAATCAAACCAAACATTATTATAAATGGTATCGCGCTTACAAGAATCTGAATCCAGATTGACTGGTTCTGATTATCCACCTTAAAAGGTAAATCGTTATCCAGAAGCAACTGGGTAACATCGTAATCTCCTAAAAATGAGACCGTAAACCTCGTGCCGTCCTTTAGCTCACCCTCTATTTCCTTATCTTCTCCTTTTATTACCATTGGCGTTGATGTACTTATCTCGTCAGACTCTATTGCTTCAACAAATTCATCCAGATTGAATTCCTTAACAGGTGCTGAAAGGAAGAGGGGGTTTCTTAGAATCAAAAAAACCACCACTACAAGCAGCACCAGTAAAGCTATATTCTTTAATGTTCTTTTATTAAATCCTTCATTTTTCTTCAAATTTTATAACAACTCCTTTTTTTCTTATGTCTTTTAGATAATAGTATAATTACTATTCATTTTCAATATACCCAATAAAAGGTAAATTTCTATATTTCTCTGCAAAATCGAGACCATATCCTACCACAAACTTATTAGGGATATCAAATCCTTTATACTTTATTTTATTTACTGTCTTTCTCGGAACATCTTTATCCAGAAGTGCACATACTTCCATATTTTTCGGGTTCCTTGCCTTTAAATTCTTTACCAGATAATTTAACGTTCTTCCTGAATCTACTATATCTTCCATGATAATTACATCTCTATTTTCAATACTACATTCAAGATCTTTAGTTATCCTCACAATTCCAGAGCTAACTTTCGAATTTCCATAACTCGATACAGCCATGAAATCAAAAGTAACCGGAACCTTTATCTCCCTGCAAATATCAGCAACAAATATAAAAGAGCCTCTCAGGACAGATATCAAAACAGGATTCTTATCCTTATAATCTCTTGTAATTTCCCGCCCCAATTCCTTAACTCTACTGGCAAGCTTTTTTTTATCAATAAGAACTCTTATCTTGCTATCGCCACATTCATACACCTTCTCGCCATTTATTTTTTTTAGTTTATACACTTTTATTTACCTCTATTAATATAGAATATATTTTTTTATTAAATCATATTAAAATTAATTTTAAAATAATTTTAGGTGTAAAACCTCAACAGTACTGGCGGTCACCTTTACTCTGTCGTCAATCCTGCAGCCTCCCACCCAGATTATTTTTTCCCTGTCTATAAATACCGGGATTGAGCCCCTTAAATGAACTGGAATTTTATTATCGACAAAAAAATCCTGTAACTTCTTTTCCCTATTCATGCCGAGAGGATAGAACTTATCTCCATCTTCACGGCTCTTTATAATAATGGGGGGTTTTATTTTACTGTAATCCATAAAAGCTTCATTATCCCTGATATTATTTAATTTCATCTTATCGGCATCATATTTTAAAAGACCTGCGGACAACGTAAGATTATATTCCTCCAGCTTTATGCTAGCGCCGATTTTTACTGTTATTCTTTTATTCTCACTTTTTTCTTCTATGCTGTCTTTACTAAAAAATTTTTTAAACTCATCAGGCAGCAATTTTAGATAGCCGGTATTAAAAAAATATAAACAGCTCCCTATCTTCAAAACCCTTAGATTTCCTGAAGGTTGAACAGACTTGCTTTCTCCCCCTGATACACAAATTTTTAGAATATCCTCTATATTCTTAAAACTTATATCTTCAAGGTCTCCATTTACCATTTCTATAATAGACATTACAACTCTTCTCTGGATTGCCAGGCTCTCTTTATTCAATTCTGGAACAGGTATTTTCACAAGTACGGTATTTTTGTTATCGCTATCTTTTTTTATGGAAGCAATTTCTTTAATCCTGCGGGAAGAATATTCATTCAGGAAGTCGTCTTCACCTTTTAAAATAAATAATGACCTTAATAAACTCTTCTTAAAAGAACCGCCAAAATACTTTTCTATAAAAGGAATCAAAATATTTCTTATCCTGTTCCTGAAATATATATTCTCAACATTTGTACTATCCACGCAATAAGATATCTTTCTTTTAGCGAGATACGAAACGATATCTTCCCTCGATATGTCAATAAGTGGTCTAATAAATTTAGAGGCTACCGGTTTAATACCCGAAAGACCTCTGGTGCCTGCTCCTCTTAAAAGATGCATGAGGAAAGTTTCTATATTGTCATCAGCATTATGGCCTGTGGCGATTTTATCAATATTATTTTCCCCTGAAATTTCCATTAGCTTCTCTATCCTTAACTCTCTTGCGCCTTTTTCAAAAGAAATCCTGTTTAATTTGCACCATTTTTCAACATCTATTTTTTGTTTGAACAACTTAATGCCCAATTTTTTATACATTTTTTCCACAAACAGCGCATCTTTAGTTGATTCGCCACCCCTGGTCATATGGTCAAGGCAGAAACCAAAAAGAGTCAAATCCAAAACTGGCCTTAAAAGGTAAAAAAAGTAAGTTAAAAATGTAGAATCCGGGCCCCCTGAAACGGAGATCAATATTCTCTCACCCCTGCTAAACATATTATTGGATTCTACCGTTTTTAGAACTCTCAGAATAACCTCATCTTCTAAAAAATCCCGGTCTTTGAAATCTTTAATTTTAAAGTTCATTTTATCCTGTCCATGAACTTAATATTACCAGTTATCTGTCAGATACTATCATAGGTTAAATTTAATCTTTCTATACTGTTTGCCATACCACTCTTGCTATCAACATCCATTATAACCGCATTGATAATATATCCTTCATCAGAAACAGTAAATTTCTGGGGCATCATGGTCGTAAATCTCTTTATGATGTTTTCTTTTTTTACACCAATAACTGAATTACGCGGGCCAACCATACCAACATCAGTAATATATGCAGTTCCGCCCGGAAGTATCCTTTCATCAGCAGTCTGAACGTGTGTATGGGTACCCAGAACCGCGCTTACTCTTCCATCAAGATACCAACCCATGGCGATTTTTTCAGAAGTTACCTCTGCATGAAAATCCACTATTATCACAGGAGTCTCTTCCCTAATATGACTTAATATTTTATCGGCACACCTGAAAGGGCAATCAAAATAATCCAGGAACACTCTACCGCACATATTTAAGACACCAATTTTATTGTTATTCTTATCAGACGCAATATAGTAACCTTTACCTGGAGTTGATGGTGGATAATTTGCAGGCTTTAAAAGACGTGGCTCCTGCTGTATATATTCATATATTTCGCTTTTCTTATAAATATGATTGCCTGAAGTAATTACATCTATGCCCATATCAAGTAGTGTTTTGCTGATTGCCGGTGTAATTCCTATCCCTCCTGCTGAATTTTCCCCATTGGCTATAACAAAACTTATATTATTCCCATCCACAATTGACTGCAGTTTGCTCTTTAAAATTTCCCTTCCCGGTTTTCCAAAAATATCTCCTAAAAATAATACTCTCAATTTATGCCTTTCTAACTCTAATTTTGTAAAATCTTTTTTTATTTTTTTTAAACTTATCTTTATGTGTGCAGGTTTGCTTCTTTAAAAAAGCCCTCATCTTCAACAGTGTCTAATCCCAGAAAACTATCTTCCAGTCCCCGTCTTCCTTTCTGATAAGCGAGACGTCAATGTTATCAAAAACCTTTTCCTCTCCATCATAAGAATCAGTGATGTCTATATTAACTATTGCTATATTATTCTTAACCTCCACGCGATTAATATCTATTGAAACTATATCAGTAACATCTTTGAACTCATCGCTAAAATCCTCAGCGTTGCCCATGGCTTTATCTTCATCGCTTAAATACTCGTATGCCCGTACATAATCTCTTGCTATCAGCAAATCAAAAAAAATTTCAACTGTTCCTATCGCCCTATCCATGTCATCATCTACAAAAATTTTATCTCTGAAGTAATCTTTTATGTCAGGAATGACACTACATGAACAAATATTCAGGCACAAAAAAAGAGACACTGCCACCAGAATAATATTTTTTATGATAAATTTATATTTTTTAAATTTTTCTACCCGAAAAAAATACGTCATTTAAATTAACTTCCTGAAATCCTATCTTTATGGCTCAATCAAATAAAATCCATAGATATATCTAAAAAACATAGTTAAATTATAGTTTAAAATTAAATTTAATAAAAATATTAAGGTATAAGAAAATCTTCTGTGAATTGAATAAAAATTGAAGATATCCAGATACCTGGATATATGATATTAAACATAATGCAGCTGTGTAATACTTTTAGGAGCCGTTTTAACCGTTTTTTGTCGAAAAGACTGAAGAGCCTGGTATTTGGTAGCGGGGATAGGATTTGAACCTATGACCTTCGGGTTATGAGCCCGACGAGCTACCAGACTGCTCCACCCCGCGACGCTTTAGTTAGTTTTCAGTTCTCCCGGCTTTTGTTTCTTATCATTAACTTCTTTACCGCAAAAAAACATTATAACCATTTTTATTTCTTTTTTCAAACCATAGAATTTTCTTTTTGTTATTCCCTGATGATACTTTTTCTACATAATCTGTAAAACCCGGATATTTTAGCAATTAATATCTATTAGAAGAGACCGGTTATGTATTTTATAAAAATCCCTATATTGGAGACAGCAAGTGCAATAAGCGTAGCGGGTATAGAAAGTTTTAACCATCTACCCCAACCTATAGTCTGGCCTCTATTTTCCATAGTAGCATATGCGACAACATTGGCTGAAGCACCTATGGGTGAAAAATTACCTCCTATGTCAAGCCCCAGTGATGTTGCCCATACCATTATTGAAAGTGCAGGAAATCCGGCAAATTTAATAATGTTTTCCAGTATATATGACATTGAAAGAGCAAGAGGAACATTATCAACAACCCCGCTTATAATACCTGGCCCCCACAGCAAAGTACTCAAAAATCCCAGATGATTATCCCTGAAAAGATTGGTTATGTAATTTGCAGCTGTTCCAATAACTCCGGTATGCTCAAGCCCGCCTACGACCATAAACAGGCCCATAAAAAACAATATCACCTCATAATTTACTTTTGATATAATTTTCTGCGCCTTTTTACCCATAACTGCAAGCATAATAAAAGCAGGAACCATAGTGGCTAGAGGAGCTGTAAGCGGTACATGTACATACCTCTCTACCTGATTATGGATTATTAAAAATAAGATTGCCGTCCCCATGGCAGCAAGTGATATTTTGAATAGTCTCCTGTCTTCTATCGCTTCAGAAGGGTCCATTTCAACCTGGCCATGCTCAGGTGCTTTTTGAATGGATATTATGCTTTTACGGTTGACCATATAACAATAAAAAAGAGTAAATGCTCCTGCTGCTACAGATATTGGAGCATTGTTAACCAGAAAATCATTAAAATAGTAACCGAGCTTGAGGCCTAAAATTACATTTGGCGGGTCGCCCACCATTGTGGCGGAACCTCCAATATTTGCCAGCATTGCTTCAGTTACAACAAGGGGTGCTGCGTCCATCTTTAATATCTTACATATCTCATATGTAAGTGCAGCAAAAAAAACCATAACAGTAACGCTATCCATAAAAGCCGAGAGAAATGCTGTCATAATTGGAAAAAATATAAATATTTTAATAGGAGAATATTTTAACCTTCTTGCAAGCACAAGAGCTGAAAAAGTAAAAAACCCCACATCTGATAAAGCAGCTACGATAATAAACATACCAAATAAAAGTCCTATAGTGTCCCAGTCTATAAACCCCACTGCTTCTGTTACATTAAAAATATTAAATAAAACCATCAGCAATGCACCGATAAACGCCACTACAGTTCTGTTTACTTTTTCTGTTGCGATAGCCAGATAAGTTAAAATAAAAATTACAATCGCAATTAAAGAATGACTCATTCTTATTCCTTTTTGCCAGTCATATAGTTATATTTTTAATTAAATAATAATTAATGAAATCATACCAGATATTTAAAAAACAAATTACTCATAAATGGCACAAGGTCATATTATAGAACAATAATAAATTTCTTTTAATAAAATTTTAAATTGCAGTGGTAGATATTACAATGCCTTTATTCTATTTGCAGAATATATTCCCGGTAGGCTTACTTTTTTACGAATCTCTTACCCTTAAACTTTAATAGACATGATGCGGTCCCTCTGATTATAGTCCCTGTCTACGGTTATCTCTTCGGGATTAATAATATCCCGCGTTATTTGTTCAAGGGGAATTCTTCTTGCAGGGTCAATTTCAAACAAAATATAACAGAAATCACCTGAAATATACGGCTTTATTTCTTTAAGAATTCTTTCATATACCTCAAGCCCTGTTTTACCTGCGAGAAGAGCATTTTTAGGTTCATAGTCCCTTACTTCAGGTGAAAGATTTTTGTAATCCTCTTTCGAGATATAAGGAGGGTTTGAAACTATAAGATTAATTTTTCCTTTATATTCCTTTAAAAAATCAGAGTTTCCAGCCGGAACGAGGTCGCATTCAACAAATTTTATTTTACCTGTTCTGCTACTTCCCAGGATATCCCTTGCATTGCTCTCAGCTATGCCGAGTACTTCAGGATTATTGTCAGTAGCTATAATTTCCCAGAGCTCACCCGATATCTTGAGCTCATCCGAAATCTCATAAGCTATGCTTATTGAAATGGCACCGCTTCCGGTGCCAATCTCAAGTATATAAATTTTTTCCATGCCTGAATTAAGCTTTAGAATCTGAAAAACCTTATCTACCATAAGTTCGGTTTCAGGCCTCGGAATTAATACCCTGTTATCTACGCGAAGTTTTATTTTTCTGAAATAGGCTTCATTTAAGATATACTGTATAGGAATATTTTCCAGCCTCTTTAATATATATTTCTTATAAAGAGCAAGTTCATCCTTATTTAAGACACGGTTATAATTAAGATATAGATTCACTCTGTCAAGACCGAGAACCGAACTGAGGAGTAGTTCTGCTGATAACCTTGGCTGGTTTATATTCTTACCTTTAAAGTAATTTATAGCCCATTCCAGTATGCTCTTTACATTCCATACTTGCAAATGTATCCTAAACCCCTATCTTTTCTATTTTCTTCTCGTTGTCTGCACTCTTTAGTGGTACGGTCAATTGTTCCAGGTCGCCTTCAAGAATCTCATCAAGCTTATACAGTGTTAGATTTATTCTGTGGTCCGTTATTCTGCCCTGTGGATAGTTATAGGTCCTTATTCTCTCACTTCTGTCCCCGGAACCAATTTGCATTCTTCTCTGTTCATCCTGCTCATTTGCTTTTTTCTGTTCCTGGGCCTCTTTAAGTCTTGCTCTCAAAATTTTTAAAGCTTTCTCCTTATTTTGAAACTGGGACTTTTCGTCCTGGCAGGTTACCACCATTCCGGTAGGTACATGGGTTATTCTTACTGCTGAATCAGTTGTATTTACAGACTGACCCCCCGGTCCGGTAGAGCGGAAAACATCTATCTTCAAATCTTTTGGCTCGATTTTAATATCTACTTCCTCAGCTACCGGAAGTACAGCAACAGTAGCCGTCGAGGTATGTATCCTTCCCTGGGACTCGGTAGCAGGTACTCTCTGAACCCTGTGGACCCCTGATTCGTACTTCATTGTCCCGTAAACACCCTCGCCTTCAACTTCAAATATTATTTCTTTAAATCCACCTATGCCGGGGGCGTTTGAGCTGAGTGTGTTATATCTCCACCTCCTGCTCTCCGCATATTTTGTGTACAATCTGTAAAGAACTTCTGCAAACAAAGCTGCTTCATCGCCGCCAGTTCCTGCTCTGATTTCAATTATGACGCTCTTTTTGTCATTAGGGTCTACGGGAGTTAGAAGCATTTTTATCTTTTTTTCTATTTTTTGCTTCTTGTCAAGATTCTCTTTGAGCTCATCTTTTAAGAAACTTCTCATTTCCTCTTCTTTTTCCACTTCAAGCATATCTTCTGCTTCTTTTATGGAAGAAAGAACTTCCCTGTACTTATCTGCAATACTAACGATCTCCTCAATCTCGGCTATTTTTCTCCCATATTCTCTGAGCTTTTCGGGGTCCTGAGAAACTTCGGTTTCGCTGAGCTTACCTGTTAGTTTATTGTAGGTATCCTCGTATATTTTTAATTTATCCAACAATGTTGACATATTACTCTACCTTTAGTGCTTCTTCTGCCTCCATAACTGCTTTAAACGACTTTATTGCTACCTCTAATTGACTCCTGTCAGGTTCCCTTGTGGTAATTTTCTGAAGAAGAAGACCGGGGTAAAAAAATATTCTGACCCATTTTATATGGCTAAATTTCCCGGCAATTCTTAAAAATTCATATGAAATACCTGCAATAACCGGGATTAAAATTATCCTTAACAGGATTCTCCACAATATTGTCTGCCTTCCAAGAAGGGAAAATACAAGTATGGCTACTATCATTACAATCATTAAAAAATTCGTACCACATCTTGCATGCAGAGTACTGTATTTTTTTACATTCTCCGGTTTCAGCTCTTCTCCGTTTTCATATGCCTGTATAGTCTTGTGTTCTGCACCATGGTACTGGAATACTCTCTTTATATCTTTAAGCTGTGCAATTATTAAAATATATGAGAGGAAAAAAATAATTCTAATCAATCCCTCGGCAAGGTTATACAAAAAAACATTGGGCAGAAAATTAGAAAAAGTCCTGCCTATTAAAGTAGGGAGAACAAAAAATACTCCCACAGTAAATAAAACAGCAATTGTCACAGATATAAACATTTCCTTTTTTGAAAATTTTATATCTTCACCTGCGGCCTCGTTAACAGAAAGACTTAAAGCCCTGAAACCCAGTGACATGCTCTCTACAATTACTGCCATCCCCCGAACAAACATGAAGCCCAGTACCCTGTGTTTTTTATTCAGGGATTCCTGCTTAAATAATTTCGTTGAAATAGACTTATCGGGCTTACGGACAGCCACGGCCCAGAAATTCTTGCTGCGCATCATAACACCCTCAATGACCGCCTGTCCTCCGATTTGATATTTAGCTTCAGACATCAAAATCACTCTCTTTAGGAGGTTCATCACATATAAATTTACCCTCGGGACAGGGCCCCCTCAGACATGCAGGGCCGGCTTTTTCAAAAACTACAGGCGCTACCTTCTTCACGAGTTTTAGCATTTGTATTGCCATCTCTCTTATTTCCCACTGCGCCCTGTTGCAGCACCTTAACTCAAAAAAATGTAAAAGCTCTCTTCCATTCATAGTAACAAGTATTTTTGTCTCTGTAGCATTGGGTAGAATATATCTTGCATCTTCTGCTTCAATACCTCTATCAAGAAATTCCTTATAAAGATTGTGGATATCTGAAATTAATTTATCAAACTTCTCCTTACAGGCTTTATCATCTGCTATAGAAGGCGGAGTTATATATTCAAAATTATCCCCTAGCTTGACATATCTCTGGGATTGCTGGCTGTAAGATGCGAGTCTGTGTCTTACGAGCTGGTGCGTTAAAGCTCTCGACACCCCCTCTATCCCGAATGTAAAATTTATATGTTCAACCGTACTATGATGACCGCTCTTTACCACAAGTCTTACTAATTTCTCTATTTGTTCCCTTGTGAGCTTTTCATTTAGCTCATCTATGCCAACAGATGAATAGCAAAGCCTTGCAGCCATTGCTACCGTCTTCTCGGGCTCCTCGGTATATTTGATCAAACTCACCTTCATACAGGTTCCTTCTTTATTTCTTTGATTTTATCATCCTTTTCTTGAATCTCTCCACCCTACCACCGGAGTCAACCAATTTTTGCTTACCTGTATAAAATGGATGGCACTTAGAGCATATGTCAACTTTTATCTCTTTTTTTGTAGACCTGGTTTGAAAAGTATTACCACATGAACAAGTAACTGTACAATCATAATATTCAGGATGTATACCTTTTTTCATCTCTATCAAATCCTCGCTATCATTTGTTTTTTATTCATCATTAAATCTATAGCCTCCCGGCTTGATTATTTCAAATCATAAATATTAACATAAATATTACTGCTCGTAAATATAACCTGGTAAGGCTAAAATTCTTCAGTAATTATTCAACAAAAAATCATAACTTTTTCTCTTTATCAAAACTTGCCCTTATTGCTTTCAGAAAGTCAGCATTTGATTTTGTGTTTTTAATGTAATCTATCAATTGTTCAAGTGCTACCTCTGGCTCTTTTTCATAGATTAGCCTTCTTAGCTTCCAGACTGTGGATGCTTCTTCTTTATCCATAAGAAGCTCCTCTTTTCTCGTACCGGACCTTGTTATATCAATAGCAGGAAATATTCTCTTATCCGCAAGCTGCCTGTCAAGGTTAATCTCCATGTTACCTGTACCCTTAAACTCTTCAAATATAACATCATCCATCCTGCTGCCAGTGTCGATTAATGCAGTTGCAAGTATTGTAAGACTGCCACCGTTCTCTATATTTCTTGCTGCTCCAAAGAATCTTTTAGGCGGGAAAAGTGCCGAAGAGTCAACTCCTCCTGATAACACTCTTCCACTTGCCGGGATAGAAAGATTATAGGCTCTTGCCAGACGGGTTATGCTATCCAGAAGTATCAGGACATCTTTGCCATGCTCAACCAGCCTTTTTGCCCTCTGAAGAACCAGTTCTGCAACCTGTATATGGTTATCGGAAGGCTGGTCAAACGTAGAACTTATTACTTCCCCTTTTACAGACCTTTCCATATCCGTTACTTCTTCAGGCCTCTCATCAATAAGAAGAACTATAATATATACCTCGGGATTATTACTGGAGACGCTATTTGCAAGGTCTTTCAGTATAGTTGTTTTACCTGCTTTTGGGGGAGATACGATAAGGCCTCTCTGGCCTTTACCTATCGGTGCAATTAAATCTATAATCCTTGGAGATATATTATCTGACTCCTCTGTTTCCAGCCTCAGCCTATCCATTGGATATACAGGTGTTAGTTTTTCAAAAGGAATCCTGCTCCTTATAAACTCGGGGTCTTCACTGTTTACTTTCTCAATTCTCAGCAAAGCATTATATTTTTCACTCTCTTTTGGCGGACGGACCTGTCCATATACTTCATCCCCCTGTCTCAATCGGAACCTTCTAATTTGTGACTGAGAAACATATATATCATTTGTTCCTGCAAGATAACCGCTTGTTCTCAAAAACCCATAGCCATCTGCGAGTATGTCAAGTATCCCTTTCATCCTCTCTTTATAAAACTCGAATTCCTCTTTTCTATGAGGTTTTCTTCTTTCTCTTACCTCTGTTTCTCTTTCTAACTCTCCTACTTCCGGTTCCTCTTTCTCCTCACTTTCTGCTTCGGAAACTTTTTCTTCAAGCCCCTTTTCAGCTACGGTACTTCCTTCCAGCAAAGATTTAGCAGAACCCATACCATTATTTTCTACTTCTTCCAGTATCTTCTCTATTAATTCCCCTTTCTTTAATTTCGTAACTCCCTGAACGCCAAGCTGCCTTGCGATAGTCTTTAAATCAGACAGTACCTTATTATCAAGGAATTCCCTGTTTAGTTCTTCCAACTTATCCATTAGTAAATACTCCTTTCGTAATCAGGCTCAATTGTCCTGAATCATTATCTCTTTCTTTATTATGACTGTACCTCTACAAAATTTAGCTTAATTCTCACTTAATATTTAATAGAACAAAAATAGGATTATATCCTTTAAAGCAGGGTTAAGCCCTAACTAAATTTATAATCTTCTATTTATTTCTTAAGCTGTTAAATATATTTTAAAAAGGATTTTTTATTGAGCTATTTCTTCCAGATGAAAAACTGTCTTAAACTTATAAACTAAGTTTATAAAATAAAATTTTTAGAGACTTGGGACATGATTTTTTGAAGAAAACCTCTTATTAATGCCTTTACTAATTCATACTAAATTTTCCAATATGTCCTATATAATATATAAACTAAATAAAAAAAAATCAAGTAGAATTTTCAATAGCCAGCTCAATAACTTTACCTGCCACCGATTTGACTTAATAAAATAGGATAACAGGAATAAAAAAAATATCTTAGAAGGCTCTTATTAAAAGATAATATTTTTTGAAAAAGAGGAATATGGAGGGATTTTAAAATCAAAATCCCTCCATAAAAACCGCATATATATACTTATGAATATATACCCTGTTAAATCTTCGGTAGTTTACTCAGTGATTCTTCTATCCTCTTCTTTGGATATTCATAGTCTACCAGTTTCCCTGATAGATATGCGTCATAAGCTGCCATATCTACATGACCGTGTCCACTGTGGGCAATAAGTATAGTTTTTGCCTCTCCGGATTCACGGCACTTTAATGCTTCATCAATTCCAACCTTTATGCAATGGTCTGTCTCTGGAGCACTTATAATACCCTCTGTGCGAGCAAAAGTTATTCCTGCTTCAAATGTGGAAATCTGAGGAACAGCTACTGCCTCAACAAAACCAAGATCGGCAAGATGGCAGATTATTGGCGCCATCCCGTGATAACGGAGCCCGCCTGCGTGGATGGGAGCCGGAATAAAATCATGCCCCAGTGTATACATCTTGATTATAGGAGCAAGTTTCGCCGTATCACCATAATCATAAGCATAAGGTCCTTTAGTCATGGTAGGCGCTGCAGTTGGTTCTACATTTATGATACGCAAATCAGGTTTTTCCCCTTTAATCTTATCTGTAACAAAGGGCAGGAAAAGACCTGCAAAGTTCGAGCCACCGCCAACACAACCCACTATGATATCCGGATATTCACCTGCTTTTTCCATAAGTTTCTTGGCTTCCAGCCCATTTACAGTCTGATGGAGAAGAACATGATTAAGCACGCTACCAAGTGCATAATGTGTGTCATCATGAGTAACAGCATCCTCTACTGCCTCGCTGATTGCCAGTCCAAGACTTCCCGGGCAATCCGGGTCTTTTGCCAGCATATCTCTACCCACTTTAGTATCTTTACTCGGGCTTGGTACGCACTCACCACCCCATGTTTCCATCATTATCCTTCGGTAAGGTTTTTGATAGTAGCTAATCGATACCATGTAAACCTTTATCTTGATGCCAAAGAATGTTCCTGCAAAAGAAAGAGCACTTCCCCACTGCCCGGCGCCTGTTTCTGTAGTGATACGCTTAATACCCTCTTTCATGTTGTAATAAGCCTGAGCTACAGCAGTATTTGGCTTGTGACTTCCCGGGGGGCTCGTCCCTTCATACTTGTAGAAAATCTTGGCAGGTGTGTCCAGAGCCTTTTCCAATCTATGCGCTCTGAACAGGGTTGTCGGCCTCCATAGCTTGTACACTTCCCTTACTTCGTCCGGTATATCAATCCAGCGCTCTGTGCTTACTTCCTGCTTTATTAACTCCATTGGGAACAAGGGTGTTAAATCATCAGGAACCAGAGGTTTTCCGGTAATCGGGTGTAAAGCCGGCGGAAGAGGCTCAGGTAAATCTGCCTGGATATTATACCACTGTTTTGGTATTTCACTCTCATCCAGGACAAATTTTGTCCTCTTTTCCATTTTATTCTCCTTTCTCTAATCCTATATATTGTTAATATTTATCATTTATAATCCTTATTTAACTTAAAATTTCTCTGCTATTATTGCTATAAAATACAAAAACCTCTCAATCACTACATAATTCCTTGTAGAGACGAGAGGTTAAATTCCCGCGGTGCCACTCTTATTCACATTAATAATGTTACATTAATGTGCACTTAAATCGGATACTCATTCATATCCTATCCTATGATAACGGAGGAAGCCGTTCTGACTTACTCTCCTGTAAAAAGATTTGAGCCAGAAACCTCACAGACCCATTCAGTCACCAGCCTGGCAGCCGCATTCTCACCATCAGCGGCTCTCTGTATGCTGCTTGCGATGCTTACTATTTCTGCTCACAGGTTTTACTAAAAAATATAATTTATCAAACAAACATTTTTTATTTGAGCTATGAATGTTAGCATAACTATTTATATTTGTCTATTAAAATTTTCAGCATATTTATTTCCACATCTTTTACTTACAATATTAGAGAGAAGTACCTATCTCCTCTCTGAGGACGACTTTTCCTGCCATTATCTTTTCCGACTCCATGTTAAATGTTATACTTTTTAAATCCAGTCTCAGAAGAGGAAACGAAGGGTCGTTTTTCTTCAGGTAAAATCCGTTATTTATAAGGAACTTAAATGGAATAAAAGGCCCATTATAATACTCGAACTCGTCTATATCATCATCCATTCTTCTACCTATCGATTCTATTGCTTCTGCTTTTTCTTTCACAAGTTCTTTTTCAACTTCGATTAAAAGACTCTTATCAACATTCATATTCCTGTATTCTGGAATCACCTGAATACAGCCAATAAAAGTGCTCTTAAAATCAGGCGGAAAAACATTGAAACTTCTCAGTCTGGGGAAAAGACTGCATTCACCGGTTAAAATTATTCCGACACATCTACCGCCAGCAAAAGCTCCCTTGACTCTACCACCCTGAATTTTAAATGTAATAATCTTACTCTTATTCTTTTCGCTGTTTCTCTTAAACATTCTTTCTTTAATGAGACCCTTTAACTCGCCGACACTTCTTATTCCAGACAATTCATTCAGAAAGTTAATTTCATCATAATCAAACCAGTAATCACAATTCATATAATCAAAACTTATCTTTTTTAACTCTCTGATTGAAAGATTCTTAATTTTTAAATTTAAATCCATTTAAGATTAAAATTAATACAAATATTTTTAATATTTATAATTATAACATTATAAATAATTGTTTAAACTTTCAAAATATTTTGAACTTTTAAAGTTTTTAATATATATTAATTATTTTAAACACAATAATGTCAAAACCTTTTCACAGCTTTAACTGATGACTAAAAAAATTACATTTGATTACTGGAAACACCTTTACTCGAAGAGAACAAGATACATGGCTTCCTCCGAGATAAGGGACCTGCTGTCGCTGTCTGCAAGACCGGATATAATATCTTTTTCTGGCGGTCTGCCTGAAGTAAGGGCTCTTAGCTTCGAAAGACTGGAAAAATATATAAGGAGAATAATAAAGACTGACGGGGCTATAAGTCTCCAGTATAGCGGCTCAGACGTCTACTATCCTCTTAAAACAAGACTAATCGAAGTAATGAAGCTGGAAGGTGTGGATGCTGTCGAAGAGGATATAATTACTACTACAGGCAGCCAGCATGCCCTGGATTTATTATCCAAAATATTTATAAACCCCGGTGACACTATAATTACAGAAGCCCCTTCATACACAGGGGCACTCAACGCTTTTAACTCCTACGAGGCAAAGATAATCGGCATACCTGTCGACAGATACGGGATAGATGTGTCGATTCTGGAAGAAAAATTAAAAGAGTTGAGAAAAAAGAAAGTCACGGTCAAATTTATATATCTTGTACCAAACTTTTCCAATCCATCCGGCGTAACTTTAAGCCTCAAACGCAGAAAAATTGTCCTGGAACTCGCCAAAAAATATAATACTGTAATACTGGAGGATAATCCCTACGGGATGCTGAGATTTGAAGGCAGTCCAATACCGACCATAAAAGAGCTTGACTCCAGGGGAGATAACCGCAATGTAATTTATTTATGCACCCTTTCAAAACTTCTTGCTCCGGGTCTCAGAGTAGGCTGGATAGTGGCTCCGCATCCAATACTTGAAAGAATAATACTTGGGGTTCAATCCACGATACTGTGCGTGAGCATTCTTTCCCAGAGAATTGCCTATGAGTATTTTTCAGACCCGACATGGCAGGAGAATATAGAAAGATTTAAGGATATATATGAAAGAAGAAGAGATGCCATGTTAAAAAGCCTTGAGGATAATTTCCCCCGTGGGGCAGAATGGTCAAAGCCAGATGGAGGATTTTTTATATGGCTGAAGCTTCCAGAGTTCCTTAACACCAGAGAAATCCTGGCAGATTCAATCAGGAATAAAGTGGCTTTTGTTCCGGGCACAGGATTTTATGCAGATAGTAGTGGATTAAGTGAAGCAAGACTCGCATACTGCACTGAAGATACCGATAGAATTGAAAAGGGAATCAGGATTTTAGCAGGGATAATAAAAGAGAAAATTAAACTATATAAAAGCTTTAAATAATAATATTGTTTATAATATTAATATGAGAGTGATAAAAATGAAAAAAAACATTGCCGTTCTTATGGGAGGAAGGTCGCTGGAGAGAGAATTTTCTATAAAAAGTGGGGAGAGAATTTCCAATGCCCTGAGAAAACTCGGACATAATGTAATAAAGATGGATATTGATGAACACATAGTTGACAATCTTACTTCAGGGAGAATTGACCTCGCCTATATTGCACTTCACGGAAAAGATGGAGAGGACGGAACAATACAGGAAATCCTGGAGGTATTAAACATTCCCTACACCGGTCCGGGAGTATATCCCAATGTTCTGAGTTTTGATAAGATAATTTCAAAACAGATACTTATGAGCCATAAAATACCGACTCCACCTTTCTATTTCCTTAATACAAGTTCATTCAGAGAACTGGGCTCATCAAAACTTCTTCCTTTCATAATAGAAAAGATAGGCCTCCCAATGGTAGTAAAACCATCGGCACAGGGTTCGGCACTGGGTATAAAGATAGTAAATAATAAGGAAAGCCTCCCTGAAGCTATAATTTATGCTTTGAGCTACAGCAAGAAAGTAATACTGGAAAAATTCATTGATGGTGTGGAACTTGCGGTAAGCATAATTGGAAAAGACAGGCCAAGAACATTGCCGATAGTCGAAATAGTCCCAAAAAAGAAATTCTTTGATTTTGAATCAAGAGCAAACATAGACCAGACAGATTATTTTGTCCCGGCAAGATTATCTCCTGCCGAAGAAAAGAAAGTAAAGGAAACTGCTATAGCGGTCCATAATGCATTAAAATGCAATATACTTTCAAGGGTGGATATAATACTTGACAAAAAGGATAAAATACCTTATGTTCTGGAACTTAACACTTCTCCGGGCATGACTGATACCAGTCTTCTTCCCATGGCAGCGGAAGAGGCGGGCATGTCCTTTGAAGAGCTGGTAGATGAGATAATACGTATGTCCCTGTAAGAATTTTTATGTGTCCCTGTAGCTCAGAAGGATAGAGCACAGGATTCCTAATCCTGGTGTCGGCAGTTCGAATCTGCCCAGGGACACCATTTTCTATTTTTCCCATCTTTTATTCAAAAACTTAAATAAGATAGCAATTCTATCAGTTCTAAACTTTTAGTCTGTTAATAAATAGGCTACCGGTAATTACAATTCACTTAATCAGTTTTTTCTGTATAATGTAAATAACTTCTATATTATTTTTAAAATTAAAGGATAGGTGAATTTTGGAAGAAGAAACGAAACTAAAGGAAGAAGTAGCAAAAACAAACTATGATGATGAGGCCAACAAAGATACCACCAGTGGCAATAAGGCTGCCATAATCCTTTCATATCTTGGTAGCTGGCTCGGGGGACTAATTGTATATTTACTTGAAAAACAAAACAGATTCATCAAATGGCATGCCTTACAGGCTCTAATACTCGGTGTTTTTGAAGCAGCGTGCGTTGTAATAATTTCTTCTCTTTTAGGTATGATACCCTATGTGGGGTGGTATTTCTTTTCCTGGTTTGGCAGCCTTCTGGCAGCTGCTGCCTGGGTACTCGGAATTGTTGCACTTATAATGGGCTGTTTGGGCAAAACATTCAGGATCCCTGGAGCAAGCCAGCTGGCAGACAAATGGTTTAAAATGTAACAGGAAAAGTGGCATTCTTTATATTCTCTAATTTAATTCGGGAAAATATTTCTTTAGTCCTTTTTGCTTTACTCCCGGAAATACAACCCATATTCATAATAAGGCCAGAATTTTACAGCCGTTAAGAAGGATGGATTATTTCTTACTGCAGATACTTAGCCATAACCAGCTCATCAAGATAATCCGGTGAATTATCCCGCTTTAAAAAATATTTCATCCTGCCTTCTATCACAAAACCCAATTTCTTATAAAAGTTAATTGCTTTCTCATTATCACAAACAACAAATAACTCGAGCCGCTTGATTCCTTCATTTCTTAATCTATCTATTATTTCCTGCATTATTTTTTTCCCGATCCCCCTGCCACGATACTCAGGGTGCATGGCAAAACCCCCAATGTATGCTATATGACTCATTCTATATCGCTTATATTGAATACGATAAGTCGAAGCAACCATATTATTGATATCATATACATATAAATCATCATTCTTAAGCATCTCTTCAAATATCGGTAAAAAATCCTCTTTTTCCATCACTTCAAAGGTCATAAAAGGATTATTAACACTATCCATATATATTTCGTAAATCTTATCAATATCTTTAATAGTGGCTTTTCTTTCCATGACTTCCCCTTTAAAAATTTTTTTGCAGGCATATTTACCGGGGATATTCAGCTTAAATTTATTTTTTAATCAATATTTCTGACTCTTTAATACCCAGATATTCTGCAATTTTTTTTAATTTCTTGTTAAGGAATTTTATATCATGTTGCTGAAGTAAACTGGTATCAAAACCTTTAAGAGCGTATTCGGTAAACTCCTTTAATATTCTGCTTATTTCTTTATTTTTACTCTCGGCAATTATAAGTACTGCTTCCAGCACCGAAGATAGTACTGACTGCTGGTTTCTTGAAAAATTAAGTATTTTATAAAATGTAGAATAAAGTATTTCTTCAAAATCCTCATTATCAAGTATGAGTCTTAATTTACCTTTATCATCATAAAAATATAATTTACCGGTATAGCTAATATGAATCTTTGACAGTATATTGCCCAGATTTCTAATGCATAGTATGGCAGTATTGGGGTCATTTATTCCAGGGGAGATTGCCCTGAGTGCTATTTCCTCCAGTTTCTGGAGGCTGAACTCAATATCCTGGATGGTATTTCTGTAATTTCCTACGGAAACATACTTCCTCAAACCGGATTCTATTTTTTCCTTATCTTCTTTTATGGCTTTCTTGCTGATATTCCAGAAAATAAATAATGGAGTGGATTCTGTAACAAAATCACCAACTCTTCTGGTAGTCTCGATTACTGCTTTCTCTTCCTGAGCCAGTTTTATTAACCCTCTTATATCAAAAAGCTGGATATGCCCAGCCCTGTGAGAATAAAAATCAATAGAACTCTTCTTTTTCATATCTATCTCTTTTACAGATAATCCTGAGAGCACCTTGCAATTCTTCTTTATGGACTCAATTGTTTTGGTCCTCTGCCTTAAGGTATCAAATATTTCGTCATTTATTTCTTCAATTAAATTATTTACCTGAATTGAAACCGTAATATACTGTATAAATCTAATAAAATAGCCAATGCAGACCAGCGAAAGTAATATGGCAAATATTACTGTAAATACAATATTGCCATCTTCAGCTTCACGTATCAGAAGAAGAGATACCACGGAATAGGTAAATCCCGCAATAAACATTCCCAGAACAATCTGGGTTAACCTGTCGGAAATAAAATTCTGTAATGTCCTGGGAGAAAACTGCGAAGAATAAATTGAAAACACAATCATAATAGTTGAAAACGTTATGGCGGTCATAGAAAGAAGTGAAGTAGCAATAACTGCAAGTATATCACTGGTAAGACTGACGCTGGTAAGAAGAAATGGAGGGAGAAATTCATAAAACTGCTTTTGAAGGGTGCTATCCACCTCTGCAATAATTACCGCCGAAACTATGGCACCCAGCATAAAGAGGCTGGGCAAAAACCAGATACTTTCCTTATAGCGAATAATTAGTTTTTTTACCAAATCATTTCCTTTTCAGGATACTTCCAGTTAATTATACACTATAAAGAAAATTCTTTAATTAAAAGACTAACTGACACAGCACGCAGAGCTTCTAGCATTCGCCCGCACTATTCGGCTGCACATTGCTCCAGCTGCTCCCACGGAGCGCTGGTTCCGAGTGTGTCATATGCAACTGCTATCGCTCCGTATAAAGCGAGCCCGATACAGTGTCTCGCAGAATGGATAGTCGACGCGGACTGACCTATCGCTCTCGCAGCAGCCTGCGCAACAGGGTTAGCTTCTGCTTCCCGGGCGGCAGCGTGGCACTCAAGTATTGCCGCTTTTGCTAAAGGCAGCTTTATTGCTCCCGATAACCACTCCCGGGCTGCGTTAAGCGCATTTTGCGGCCGAACATCGTCCGGATAATATTTACTCCAGAGCGGTAATATAAATTGCCCGGCATAATCAACTGCCCAGTGCGCAAGCGTTGACTTGCTCTGAGTTTCAATCAATTTTACAAGCGGCTGGATATATTGGGCATTCCGGTTGCCCGGCATTTTTCGGACTTCTGGCATACTCTTTCTCCAATCAATGATGTTTACCACTTCACAGAATCATATCACAATACCGGCAATTGGCTCCAGCGGGATAGGCCTTCTTCATTACATCTGAAGCTCTCCTTTACTTGCCTTATACATAATACTATAATCTTGAAAAATGAATAAAGCTAAAATTTTTACACTTTTTTTTATACAATTATTTCTTCTTGGTGCAGGGGGCTCATTAGTAGGACCGCTGATTCCCATAATTTCCGAAAGCTTTAAAGTCCATCTTGATATAGTAGGCTCCACTCTTTCACTTAACGCCTTTGGGCTTCTGGTGGCAAGCCTGTTCTCAGGAATTCTCGCCGAGAGATTCGGCAAGAAAAAAATATTTTCTCTCGGAAGCATATTATTTACATTAACTTTTCTGGGTTTATACTTTTCCGGCAATTATATTTTATTTACCCTTAGCTACCTGGCATTCGGTCTATCCTGGGGTACAATTGCAGTGAACTCAAACTCTATAGTAAGTGACAGCTTTACGCAAAACAGAAGCATGATACTGGTAAGATTAAATATAGGACTTCTACTGGGTGCCGCATTCGCCCCTCTTATAGTCAGTGGTGTTTTATTTTTTGACATAAGCTGGAAGTACATATTTTTATTTCTTGCGTTATTAAATGCAGTTTTATTTATACTTATACTCTCACTCAAGCACGGGAGTTTCAGCATTAAAAAAAGTAATGAGAATTTTATAAGCCTTCTTTCAAACAACCGTAAGTTCATAGCAAACATAATCATTATTTTTTGCGGAATTATAAGCTTCTTCCATTTCGGGCTTGGCTTTTCTTTTGGCGCCTGGTTCACTAACTATTTTGAAAGTATAAACATACCGGTAAGAATAAGTTCCCTGATACTCAGCATGAATCTTTTTGCATTTTGCGCCGGTATGCTGCTGCAGAGCTCATTATTAAGAAAATACAGCGAAAAGAAACTGATGCAGTTCTTCGCAATAATTGCTTTTATTTTTTTACTTTCTGCCTTTTTATCAGACAATATAATTTTAAAAATTATCTTTATCTTACTATTTAATTTCACATTTTCCGGTATAGGCACCATAGCTCTTACCCTCGCCATAAAGGAATCTCCCAGATACTCGGGGTCCATTAACAGCATTATCAATAGCTTCGGATTCGCGGGAACGATTATTTTCCAGTATATTGCGGGTTACCTGGCTGAAAATTTCGCGGCAGATGGGATATTTTACACAAGCCTTATAGCCTTATTCATTATGGCAATATTTACAATAATACTTAAGCCCGGACATGTGCGGGATAAAAAAGAGCAGGACCCCGAAAGCCTATAATCAACCGGGATATATCATATCATGCGTAAGTATCTCTCTTAATTTTTTATCAAGTGTCCATAATCTGAACTTATTCTTTAACGTCAGAACGAACAGCAGGCTGTCAATAAGACCGACACCTTTTTCAATCAGTTTATTTTCACTGGAATAAATGCCAGCATCTACCCATATATCATACTCATCAACTTTTGGCAGGTACTTCCAGTACTCCAGAATGATATCCTTCTCTCGCACTGTCTTTGCGCCCTGAAGTAGTTCTCCAAAAATGCAACCGACAGCTATTATGTAATCCTTCTCCAGAAGTTCTTTCATTAAAGGAAAAATACTGCCATTATTTTTTAAAAATTCAATCCATACACCAGTATCCGCTATTATCTTATCATCTAACTTATTTTTCATTTCCTGTTGATTTCCCTTGCTTTTTCCGCAGAAAAACCCTTATTAAATTCAAGTGGAGTTTCTCTTACTATATTGTTAAGTTCTTTTATCCTTTTTGCTGCCAGCCATTCCTTAAGGGCAAAGGTTAATGACTCGGTAAGATTTTTACCTTTTGAGTACTTTCTTACTTCCGAAATTATGTTATCTGATATAATTGCCGTAACTTTCATAAGATATATTATACGATTACTTATCGTATAATACAATAAAAAACTATTAGAAAACTCTAATATAATGCAATCCTTTTAGGCCAGGGGTTATTTAAAGAACATCTCCACGTTTTATCTATATACTGGCGTGTATAGGCCTGCTCTATAAGATGGAACGTATAAGCTCCCTTTCCGGTTAGTTTATATCCATTATTATATTTTTCTATATATCCGAGTTTTTCTCCAAAATTAAGCTCATATCTAAAAACATCATCAAGCTTACTGCCAAAAAGCTCATAAAAATTATCCCCGTCTATATTAAGCCTGTATGCCGACCAGAAAAGCCAGTAAAGAGCCCTTACCCTCGGGCTGAATTTAAGGGTGAGAGCTGTGGGAATCTTATCCTCATCAAGTTTTTTTATGTACTCCTTAACGGAAAATGTATTTATCTTGAATACATCCTTAAGAAGAGTAGCAGCACTCGGTCCAAAGCCAATATAATTATCCCTCGTGACAGAAGAATACTGGAGCTTACCCCCTTTAGAAAAAGTCCAGATAGAGCTCCTCTCAAAGCCAAGCTTTTCACTTATATGTACAAGGCCATCAAGCATCTTCTTTTTCACTTCCCTGCCGAGCGGTTTATTTTTAAGCTCTGCATAGGTAAACTCGATAAAGGGGTAGGTAGAAATCTGGGTTGCTCCATTTTCAGAAGCTACCTCAAAATCACGTGTAAGGTCTTTCTCGCTCTGACCCGGAATCCCAAAAATAAGGTCCACATCTATTACCTCGAAATCAAAATCCTTTACCATCCTCAGCCTTGCTATATTGTCAATCCTGTCCCTCTCAAGAGCCGACAGACAGGTATCCTTAAAAGACTGTATCCCCACACTTATCATATTAAAACCGCATCCTTTTAGCTTCTCGAGGAGTTCAGGCTTCACATCTCTCGGGTGAAGCTCTATCCCCATATCTCCCCTTACATCATATAAACTCTTAGTAAGACCTACTATTTCAGGAATATAATCTATTGCCAGCGCGGGTGTTCCGCCTCCGAAATAAATACTGCCGATTTCTTTTCTTCCTTTAGCAAGAGCAGCAACAAGCTTTATTTCCTTTAAAAGAGAACTGCTGAACTCTCCAAGCAGCTCCCTGTTATACTTTATCTTATAATAAGGGCAGAAAGGGCATAAAACCTTGCAAAATGGTATGTGAAAATATAGGCCTACATTTTCTACATCTATATTAAGATCGCTATTTTGAGCCCTGCTGAAGATAAATGGGATTATAGACCTTGCCATAAGAATTCTTAATATGCTTGTAATCATAGTAAATTTATTTAAATCCTATTTTTGTAAAAAGCTATTTTTATAATTCTATCACTTTTAACTAAAATTCTAATGACATATTAAAGAATCTTAGAAAACAGCTAAATTTTAGAAATTAGCACCAAAAATTGCCATAAATATTTGACAAAAAAGACCTGTTCTGGTAATATTAAATTTCATTATATAAAACTAAATTTCATTATTTATAACTTTTCATTTTATAATTAATTAAAAAAATAATAATAATATTTTTAATAAGGAGGACAGAATAATGCCTGAAGGAAATGGTAGCGGGACGGTAAAAATAACTGCCGTCAACAAGATTGACATCAGCCAGACATCAAAGACAATAGAGCTCGAGGCTTCAGACCTTAGTTCACTGGGTGAAAAAGACCTGACCAAAATTCACGTTAAAGATGAGAGCGGTAAAGAAGTGGTATGCCAGACAGTTGATACTGATGGAGATTATTATCCTGAACAGCTTATATTCCAGGCAGATTTTAATCCGGGGCAGACCCGTACTTTTAAGGCATTCGCAGGAGAAAAGAGAGTTTATGAAAAGAGCCAGTTCCGTGCCTATGGCCGCTTTGTCCGTGAGAGATGCGACGATTTTTGCTGGGAAAATGACCGTATTGCCTTAAGGATTTACGGAAAGCCTCTGGAAAACTGTGTTTTATACCCCTTAACCAGCAGTACAGTTGATGTCTGGTCAAAGCGAACGACACAACTTATTACCAATGACTGGTACATGGTAGATAATTACCACGGTGATAACGGAACCGGTGGAGATTTCTACTCAGCCGGGCTTAGCCGTGGATGCGGCGGTAATGGCCTCTGGGCAGCAGACAAACTCTGGGTTTCCAAAAATTTTGTTGAATCCCGTCCCCTGACAAACGGACCCATTCGCATAATGTTTGAGTTAACATACGAACCATTTGAAGTTAATGGCATTATGGTTTCCGAGGTCAAGAGGATTTCCCTTGACGCAGGCCATAACCTGACACACTTCCAGAGTACCTACAAAACCGATGGAAACGTAAACCTTGTTTGCGGTGCAGGTCTTAAAAAAGTAGAAGGAGAGCATGTCGAAGTTAACGAAAAATACGGATGGCTTGCTAAATGGGAGCCAATGGAAATGAACGCAGGTGAACAGGGCATGGCTTTAATTGTAGAACCCAATCTTTTAGAAAAACACGCAGAAGATGATTTAAATCAGCTTATGCTTATAAAAGTCCCGTCCAATAATACGGTTTCCCACTGGGCAGGTTTTTGCTGGGATAAGAGCGGGCAGTTTAAAGACTTCGAGGATTGGAAAAAATATGTAGAACAGTTTGCAAAGGGATTGGCCACTCCGATAGAAGTCAATATGTCAGCAGAGTAAAAAGCCGGAATATTTCAGTTTAAAAATGTTCAACCAGGAGCTCTAGATCGGACTTATCCAATTTCCAGTCTAGAGCTCCGATGTTTTATTTTAAATGGTTGATATTTACGGAGTATCTATACTTTATTGCCCAATAAAATGCTATTAAGGAATCTCCGTAGTTATTTAATTTATATCATAAATTTTTATTGTATCTAACTCCTCTGAAGCTTCCGTAAAAGTTTTATCTCTGTATGGAAGAATACTGGAGTCATCGAAATATTTTTCTATTATTCCGTAGTTATCCGGGTGATATACAAATTCAGTAACAGACTGGTTTCCTTCATTGAACCTTTCATCTTCCTTTACGGCATCCGCATACTTTTCCGCTTCCAGCCATAATTTCATAATTAGAAACGCCACCCCTTTATTTCCGCTAATACTAACCCAGTCTTCAGGATATTTCTCATAGCACCTGTTAAGGTAGAGCTCAAGATGTGACATCTGTTTTAACAGCCCAAATCCCACATTGACGGAATTCTTTATATATTCTTCACAGGCAATAGCACATTTTGCACTAACAGTATAAGCATTAAGCTCATCCAGTATCATGGTAAAATCAATATCAGAGGCACCGGTCTCACCGGCATCAAGATATACTCTATCAAAATCGTCAGGTGACTCGATATCCTGCATTAGTTCATATTTTGAAAAAAACATCTTATCTTTTTCTATAAATACTATATGGCCATCAATCAAGTAAGAATAATATGTTCCCCATTGATAGTTTTCTAAATCTTTAACAAAAAGATATATAAATGAACCGCTCCCACAGTGGGTAAGCTCGTGTGTAATTGTGTTCATATCAATCGTATATTGTTCATAAAAATCATCTGCCAGTAAACTGATATCAAAATCCTTAAGAACTTCCATAACTTCCTGATTATACAAATTGTTATCATGCACAACTTCAAACCAGCCATAGCCTGTGTTATAATCCTGCTTCTGGGTCACTTTTATAAGCGTAAAATAACCCGCAGGATATAAAATTTTAAAATCCTCAAAATATTCCTTTGCCTGCATAAATTTTTCTTCAGGGTAAATACCTTCAAGGTTTGCAAGAAACTCTATCTCCTCCTCCTGGGTTACCCCGAAACCGGATGTATCCGCAAGCTCCTTTTTTATTTCGGTATAATCGATATTCTGAAACTTCTCCTCATCCTGGCTATCATCAGAGCCTTCGTAACCCTCATCATCAAAGTTATATTCTTCAAGCAACTCACCAATTTTAGCTGCATCCTCTTCGCTACCGCTTAAAGTAATCTCCTCACTTTTAGGTTCTAAAAATTTACTGTAATCCATACAGCAGGAAGAGAGTGGTAGAATGGTAAGAGTGGTAATTATTACAAGCACAAATATAAACAAAATACTCTTTGCCCTGTATCTATTAAAATTATTTCCATATAATAAAAATATTCTTTTAAAATTTAATTTCATTTTATTTTTTTAATTAATTTCAAATTAATTTCTTATATTTATAATAATACATTTTTCCATAGATATTATACCTATTTTTTTATATAATTGTTATAAAATTTATTTAAATACAATATTTTAAAAGCGAAATTATAATAAATAAAATTGTCTTTACAAAAAAATACAGGCAAATGGCAGAGGGAAAAATAAATAAAAGACCAATATCAATAACGCTGGTAGTAGTTCTTGCGGTTGCTCTTATAGCAACACTGCTATTAAACCTCTTTATTAAAGAAATCCCAGGCTGGCTGACCCCCGTTGCCATTGTAGCCTTTTCATTTATATCCATGTTAATCTCTCTGGTGCTTATATTCCTGAACAAGGTTAAAAACCACAGGAGAATGATAGCTTTTATAATCTCCTCCACAATCTTTTTTATAATAACCATACTATCTTCAACTCTCCTTGTTTTTTATATGCTGTACATTACTAGAATAAACTACCAGCCGATTGAAGAAATATATGGAAATAAAATAAAAACAATCCAAACTCCCGGGGTAGCCAATGATATTTTTGTTTATGAAAATTATGGTTATATTGCTGACGGAATTTCAGGACTACAGATAATAGACGTATCCTCCATTGAAAATTCACAAATTGTGGGAAGCTGCGGTACGGAAGACAGAGCGGTCAGAATATGTATGGAGGATAATTTTATATACCTGGCAGACCGGGATGGTGGCTTTAAAATAATAGATGTATCCAAAAAAGAAGCACCTGAAATAACCGGGACCTACAGTGCTCCAGGACTCCGTATAAACGATGTATCCGTTAGTAACAACCATGCATTCACTGTTTACCGGAAGTATGATAATGACAGTAACCCCATAGAGAGCGGTATTCAGATTATAGATGTAACCGATAAAGAGAACTCTTACCTTGCAGCAGAATATCCAACCGTGAATAGGGCAGAAAAAATTTCTGTGTTCGGCGACCATGTTTTTTTAATTTGCAATAATGACCGTGATTTAAAATCCATAGAATCAGAACTCCTTATACTGGATATAAGTAATCCTGAAAAACCGTCTCTTACAGGAAAATGCTCCATTGACTGCTATAGCTTTAACCTTTTTGTTAAGGACGATTATGCTTATACTGCTTCAGAAAAGGGTATGTACATAATAGATATACACGATAAAGAAAATCCTTTTATTTGCGGAAAGTTTTTATCTTACGCCGCTACTGATCTGTTTATAGAAGATGATACAGCTTATATTATATTTTTCCCTCCGGAAGGAGGAGACGAAACAAGCCTTTATATAGTGGATATATTTCTCAAAGAAAATCCGGTTTTCGTGGATAACATTCTCTATCCTGTAGTAAGCAGTAACAGCCTTTTTGTAAATGGAGATTATATCTACATTGCAGGCGATGATATCCTGATACTAAAAAAATAGCATATCAGTAAATATGCTCCGCGCCATTTAAAGGAGCATAGCCCCATTTATCATCGGGTACTTCCTCAAGGTAATTCATTTCAAACTCACTGCTGTGGACCGTATAATACCCATAAAATTCAGGAGTAATCCCATAAACCTCATCAGTTTCAGGATTGTATAATCTGCTGCGCCCCAGAATGGTATCGTTCATCTGTTCGGACATCCTCTCTTCTGAACGAAGTTTATTTTCCCAAACTTCTATTATAGTATCAGAACTACTCTCAAGTATTCTTCCTGCTTCCAGTATCCCTGCAACTGCTTTATTCTGAGCTTCTATGCAACTATCTACATAATAATTTTTCACCTCAAAAGATTTAATACTTTCCGTAAGTGAGGGCACTATTAAATCCAGCAAGCCCCTGGGAGCAGTAACCCCTATAAACATAGCACCATATCCCAGGTCTATAACATTTGCAGTCACTATATGAAAGTACCCTTCGCAGGCACTGACATTCTGCACAAATTCTGCCCTTATCAGTTTCTCGTCTACTACATAGGGCATATTATTCTCTATAGATTCACTACTTATTATTTCAACTCCACCAAGAATGGGAACTTCAGGAAATGCCTTCTGGAAAAATGGCGTTTGCGCAAGAGCGCCGAAGTTTATTAAAAAATTTTCGGCTGTCAGTGGATTAACTACAGGACTTTCATACCATATGACATCAGATCCTCCCATCTCCATATAGCTTTTGTCATTTTCTTTCATCTCCTCACCGGTATAAACAGGCCCTGCTTCCGAAAAATAAAAAAGCTGTTTTAATTCCGAATTTGGATCCCTTACTAGAAATGACCTGGTAGGACATTCACCACCTGTATATATATTCCAGCCCACCGGAATGTTAATTGATATAGAATAATCTTCCCAGGGAATAAGCTCCAGCATTTCTCCGGTCGCAATGGCAACTACTGATTCTCTATTGACCTGATTCTCAATTTCTTCTGTACCTGTATCTATATCATTATCTCTGGCATTATCTTCATTCACTTCGCCGGAACCTTCCCCTCCAAAAGTTTCTTCTACACAGCCAGTTAGAATAAAAGAAAATAAAATCATAAAAACCATAAATATTTTTATTAATTTTCCCATTGACACCACCTATAAATCCAAAAATAATTTTAAAACATCCCGGATTTTATTCTTTATTTCCTCCCTTTCGATAGCTCCGCATTCCCCCATTAATCTTTCTCTTGATAAAACTCTAACCTGATGTGACAATGCAATGGAATCTTTTTTAAGGCCGGTTATGCTTTTTAAAAGCAGGACCTCTGTAGGATATATCCTTCGCCCCGGTTTTAGTGAAGTTAGCGGGACAACACCAACTATCGGAAGAAACTCATTTATCTCATCAGGTGATATAACTATTACCGGTCTTGTACCCGCCTGCTCGGATTCTCTTACCGGGTCAAGACTTGCCCAGTAAATTTTCCATTGGAGTTTATCAGTTTTATTCATAATAATATGGTCTCTAAATTACTTATTACCATTCAGTAATAGATTCTGCTGTCTCCCTATCGGAAGTTTTAAAATCTTCCATCGAGCGCTTGATGTCCTTTAAAAACAAAGGGTCTTCTGAAGCAGATTCCATCTCTTTTCTTAATTTCTCTTTTTCTATTTTTGATATATACGATGTCACTGCTTCTCTTACTGCAAAATTAACCGATCTTGCGTAACCATCTTTTACAGCTCTCTTAAGATCTTTTATAGATTTTTCAGGAAGTGAAAAAGTCGCATTTTTTAATTTATCAGTCATTTTTTTAAACATTTAAATAATAACTGTTTATATTGTAAACTATTATTGTACTATTTACAATAATTATATTATGATAATTAAATCAGATTCTTTTGTATTATAAACAGGACAATAGAGTGCCGGTGTTTTTCTATGAAGCTTCCACAGTGGACGTGAGTAAGAGTTAATAATATTGAAATCTTCTTAAATTACAGTTAAATAATTTCAGTCAGATGTGGCTATCTTAGGAAAGCTTTTCATAACAAGTTCTATGTCGGACTTTTCCATTTTCCAGCCCAGAGCCCCCAGGTTTTCTTTTAAGTGCCCGGCACTTCCTGACTTTGATATGGTAGCGACATTATCCTGAGAGATAAGCCAGTTAATGGCAATCTGGTTTCCCGTTTTGCCGTATTTTTTACATAACTTCTCAATTATACTTTCTTCTGCCACCGAAAAAATTCCTTTTTCTAAGGGTCTCCAGGCAACCAGCATTATGTCATTTTCTAAAGCATATTCAAGGAATCCATTCTTTGCCGGTTCCCTGTTTGCCATATTATAGTAAAGCTGGTTAGAGACTATTTTATTTTCGGTATGCTTCTGTGCCTCTATGAACTGCCCAACACTGAAATTGCTAAGCCCGATATATTTTATATAACCCTTCTCAACCAGATAATCCATTGCTTCCATGGTTTCCCCTATATCAATAGAAGGATTGGGGTAATGTATGATATAGATATCTGCGTAATCTGTGCCCAGCCTTTTTAAGCTCTGCCTGCAGGAATTTATAAGGTCTTGATAATGAAGATTGGTGTGCCAGACCTTTGTGGCTATTATAAGGGATGAGCGGTCAAAACCCCTTATTGCCTCGCCCACCAGTTCTTCGGCATGCCCTTCTGAATACATCTCTGCCGTATCAATGTGGGTTATTCCCATCTCTATAGCTGTCTTTATGGCGTAAATATCTGCCCTGTCGTCATTATCAGGGTCTCTTTCCTCTCTTCCCCCCACTGTCCAGGTACCAAAACCAAATACCGGGAGCTCAAAGCCACTTTTTAATTTCTTTGTTTCGATAAACATAATAAATATATATAATTATTTTTATCAATCCATAAAGATATTTTTAGTATATTCCACTTGGTAAATTAAAGATGCCAGCCAAAAATGAAATAAATTGAGGAAATATAAAAAATACTGTAGCAGTAATAATTATTGTTATTAATCCAAATGTTATTCCCAATATACTTCTATTAAATTTTATTTCGCTATCCTTGCCCTGCTTAATCCTTACTATGCTTATAATACCATATATAATGGATACTATAGCTAAAGCGATAGCCGGACTTGCCAGAAGCAGAAATACTGTCGACTGTGCTCCATAAATGCCAGGAAATGTATAAAATAAAATGATAACTGATAAAATAATGCTATAGATACCCAGTATTAAAGATATTGTACCGGTAACCCATGATATGATTGACAACTTACTGTATTTGCTCTGACTAATTCTATCAGCTACTATTTTGATGAATTTTAATATTGCCTGTCCAAATTTCTTTTTTTTAAAGTTTGGTAAAATTAAATTATTTATTAAATTCTGCCTCAGATCATCATCTATTATTTCCTCTAAACCCAACCCGATTTCAACCCTGAATTGGTTTTCTTCTTTTGCAATTAGAAGAAGTATTCCGTTGTTTTCATCTTTTTTGCCTATTCCAAATTTATTAAACAGGTGGAATGCCAGCTCATCAATTGATTTTCCTTTCAAGGAGTTTATAGTAATTACTGCTACCTCTGCAGTTGTCCTTCCTTCTATGTTTCTTATGACTTTATCAATTTTCGTAATATATTTATCTTCAATTAGTCCTGCAAAATCACTGACGTTATCTTCTACATCTATATTTTCCGGGTCACTTTTATTTTCATAATTGTTCATTTTATTTAGATACCCTTACTTATATTAAATAATTGCCTGCATATATTTATACAATATTATAGCAGATTACATAGTTAAAGATGCTTAAAACTAAAAATTAAAAATAAGATAAGAGATTTCGTATCTGGATAATATCATTTTATTTTTGATTTGCCAGAACCTATACTGACAAATATATTCTTCATCTATGTATTTTAAACAAAAAGTATAAATCAAACTATATTAATACTCTTTCCCAGAGATTCTGCTATACGTACCAGTGTTGAAAATTTGATATCCTCTGCGTGATTTTCTATTCTGGATATTGCACTTTTTTTAGTGCCAAGTTGTCGCGCAATTTCTTCCTGTGTTTTCCCTGCAGATTCCCGTTCCTGTTTCAGAATTACGCCAATTTTAAATTTTTTATAACCTTCTTCAAAATTTCTAGAAAAATCCTTATCTTTTATTTTCCTTTTATTTATATACTTTTTTAAATCACTCATGTCTTTATCTCCTTATAAAATCTTTTCTATAACCTAGAAATTTCCCTACAGGACATTTATTGTCTCTTCTTCTATAAAATATAAAAGTTCTTTTCATAAAATATGTTAACTTATGTCAATAATATGAAAAATAGTCTGGTACTTTAATATAAGATTTTAATCATGTAAAATATAAAGAATATAAAAATATTTGCAATTTTCTATTTTTAATAATGCAAAGCTGGCTGTTAATAGGAATAAAGAAGAACTGGGAAAAAGCATTATCTGAGCCCATACCTATCTGGGGATTAAGAACCAGTTTTCAACCCTATTTTGATTCTATAGAAATAGGAGACCTTTTGTGGTTTTATTCAACATCTCCGGTCAGTGGAGTTATCGGACTCGGTGCTGTAAAAGATAAATATATTGATAACACAAATCTTATATGGCCTAAAGAGATTGAAAATCATAGAGTGCTATGGCCACTCAGGTTTAGAATACAGGTTTTAAAAATACTACCAAAATTTAGATGGAAAGATTACAATATTAAAATTAATGATTTTGAACTTTTCTGGCAGACATCCCTACATTTGCTTAATGAAAAACAGCTAAATGAACTCTTAAAGAGAGCCGTAGAATCTCTCGGCGTCATTAATCTTGAAAACATATATGCTGGAGCATCAATATCTGCTGCTGAAAAAGTAAACGATAAAGACTCCCAATTTGGGGAAATCATAGAAAAAAAATATGAACTAAGCCACACCGGTATTAAGAACCAGATTGCAGAAATTGGTAAATTGCAGTCATATTACTCAGAAGTTGAGTATCCTATACTTCTTCCCAATGAAAAGAAAAATCTTGATGTTATATGGAAAAGAGAGTTAGAAGGCGTCCCTACTTATGCTTTTGAGATTGAATTGTCTGGAATGCTTGAAAAAGCAGTTGACCGTCTTGTTATTGCTTTTAAAAAATGGAATTCAAGACCAAGAATAATTATTCCCGGGGATTATTCTAATAAATTAAAAAATGTAATTGACCTGACAGATAGAGATTTTTATACACAGCTTAATTTTTATTTACCAGAACAAATTGTAGAACTATATAACTTAAAGACAGGTTTAAAAGGACTCGAACAAAAGCTTGAGTTATACTGAGAAAATAAATCTCTTAAATATTATTTAGCTAAAATCAATTCTGCTCCTTACAAAATTTTCAGTTTCCTTGTCAACAAAGTAAACGTAACAGCCTTTTAATCCCCTCGTTAAAAGAACCCTGTATATATTTTTTAAATAATCTACCGGTGGAGTACCTGATTTTTTTAATTCTCTTTTAAACCCAGGGTCTGCAAAATTCTCCAGTTTGCTTATCCACTCCTGTTTATCAAAATCATAGATAAGGTCATTGCCAAAAATTACTCCGACATAATCAAACTCAAAACCCTGAGCAGTGTATATACAGCCTATCTGATTTATGCCATTGGGGTCATATGGCCATAAAGTAGCTTTTGGTACATCCTTGGATAATCTCCTGGATTCAGGTTTTGCGTTCCAGGGCCTTCTAAATTCTCCAATTACAACATCATCTTTTAAATTCCCATTTGAGTCAGGCTTTGACCATTTCCAGCAAAAACCTGCAGTCATTCTTGCAGAATAGGTCTCTGATGCCTTTTTTTTAATTGCATTTTCAAGTTCGAATGGCAAATTAAAGATTTTAAAATCAAAATTATCATTTTTATCAAAGAGTACATTCGCATTTCTTTCAATACCAAGTGTATTGTTCACCCAGTTTACAAATCCTTCTGAACCACTGCACCTGAATTGTATCCCAAGCTCATATTCATAAATATTTGCTTTAAAATCATTGGCATTTTGTCTTATATAGTCAACAGATCCTATTTCTTTTGGCCGCACAATTTGTTTATCATCTATGAAAAATACTGAGACCTTGGAAGCATTAATAATTTCTTCTATCTGAAAAATACCAGACCTTTTTGCAACAGGAGTAAATCTGGAATCGCTAAATACTCTTATTCTGTGAGCTTCGTCACAAATCAATACATCAATCTCGTCACGTTCAGCTTTTATAAAATTATTAAAGAATTTAAACTGCACAGAACCTCTCTTACCTATTATCTCTCTCAGGACACCTGTAAAAGTCCTGGAGCCTGTAGCATAAATGGCATTATACCCATTCAGGAGCAGATCGGCCATTAAATTTATAGCTATTATTGATTTACCTGTACCCGGTCCACCTTTCACTATAATTACTTTCTTATTTTTAGTATGAAACCCTTTTTTAGCTTCAGTAAGAACCCTGTCGTAGGCTACAAGCTGATCGTCAAGTAATATATACTCTGACTTATTTTTTATTACATTACCTACATGTTCCATTAATTTTTTACTAGGTCTGTATCTGCTTTCTTCCACTCTCTTCAGCACATCTAGCCCATTACCTTCACATAACCTTTCCTGAAGGTAATTAATAAAAATATCTACATCGTCAGCGGTAAATATTGGATTTCTATCTAATATAGGCTTAAATTTATCAGCAAATATAGCATCTTCTGGATCCCTGAAATAGTTATGTAAATAAGAACATGCATCAAGTTTTATTGGATTATCCTCATAAAAAGCTGTATGGGTATCAGACAGATACATTTCGTACTGACCAACCTGAGCTGAAGGATGCAATACCTCTCTTTTAATTCCATTTAGATATGTTATTACCTCATTAGGTCCTTCGGCCTCTTCGCAGGCATCCCACTGCTTTAATTCTACTATAACAGTATTATCACTTTTAAATTCATCTTTCCCACATATCAAGAAATCCAGTCTTTTCGATGATTGAGGTAATTGAAACTCAAGTATTATCCCATGATCCAGTAATTCTGCATATTGAATTAATTCTGACATTTTCGAAAGTGAATTCTGCCATGATCTTTTCTCTCCAGGGGAAGGATTGTATCTGTAATAATAAAAAAAGGCATCAGATAGCTTCTGAGCTATCTGATTTCTGACAGCATCATCAATAAATTGTTTCGAACTACCAGAATATAATCTCATTTCAGCTTATTATATTTATTACTCTTACCTTTAAATCTTTCTACCGGATATTTTTTATTATTTTTTTTGATTTTTTTATCTATAGCATCAATAAAATCAATTCCTAGATCATTACATAAATATAATATATAAATTAATAAGTCAGCTACTTCATCAGATATTTTTTCTTTATTTTCTAAAGCAGATTTAACGCTTTCTTCTAGATTCCCCCATTGAAAATTTTCCAATAATTCAGCAGATTCTAATGATATTGAAATAGCAATATTCTTAGGATTATGAAATTTTTCCCAATCCCGTTCTTTACGGAATTTCAAAATTTTTTCTATTATTGAACTTAAATTTTTGGTCTTATCAATATCCATAAAAAAAATTAATCATCATTATAGACTCGGCATTATTAAAATCACTTTACAATTTCACTTAATGGTGCAGTTTTTTATATTATATATTATACACATTATATAATATTGCTTCATTCTTTAAACCAGAAAATATTTAATTTGAATACCAACATAATGAAATGGCAAGGATATTTTCAATAGATTTTCCCCACCTAAAATAAGAGTTCTCGTTAGATTTATAATCCGCGGTTTAACAGTAAAAGAACAAATGATTATATTAAATTAAGGATCTAAAATTCTAGTGAGTGCCTAATGCGTAGTTTTAGTTGAATCTCAGTGCAATGCACTTAACTGTTTTCTGCAATAGGTCCCAGATATTTGGCGTCCCCAAATGCTAGCATTGGGGTAAATATAAAACTTAAAAAAAGCAAACCAAATCCAAATCCAACACTTTTCCCAAATACTTTAGCTAAGTCAAAAGTCATTATTATGACTATTACAATATTCACAAATGGAACAAACATTATAAGAAATACCCACCACCATGGACGTCCTAAAATTTCAAGTTCAACCAGAGTATTATAAACAGGAACAATATATGCCCAGCCAGGTTTTCCTGCTTTCTGATATATCCTTACCCAACAAAAAATAAGGAAAATCGCATAAGCGAATATTAGCATATAAAATAAAACTGCGAAAACACCGAAGATCGCTGCACCATAGTCATTATCCATAAATCCATCCAGCAGTAAAATTTTAAATTGAAAAAAATTATACCAAATGAATTTAAAATAAAGAACAACTAACATATATTGAAGGATTTTTTTAAAACTAATAAAAATATTTTTTACTTTAAGTAATTAGAGTATAATTAATAAACTCAATTATTAGTACTTATTATATAAACTAAAAATTTATGATAGGGTGATTGGAAATGAAAAAAGTATTTCTAATTTTATTTTCACTATCGGTCATATTGATTCTTGCCATATCAGGATGCAGCTCAGATTTAAAATATATTTTTACTAGAGATAACGGTGTAAAAAAGCAAGAAATCATAGATTCTCTGGATGCCTCAGAGAAGCCTGACAGAGAACTTTTCAGAGAATATTTTTTATATATAAAGCTTGGAGATGTTAGTATTCTACCAATTGGTGAAACCGATTTAAATTTCGGGTTTAATAAAAAAGAAGAATTTGAATTCGTTTACACAGTTTTCAATCCTGAAAACGGTGAATTTGTCGAAAGGTGCACAAACTATGCATCTTCAGAAGGTTCAGATGGTATGGTTATGGAAGCTCTCGAATGGGCATTCTTGAGCCCTGGAGATTATGAATATCGTATATACGTTGAAAATACACTGGTTAAAACAATACCCTTTAAGATTACTTCCTTTACTGAATATATAAAGAGCATATTCTCTATAAAGTAATGACCATAAATAAAAATAATTATTTTAATACCTACTATAGACCCAGCAGTATTAAAATCAAAACTTGCAATTCCACTTAAAGGTGCGCTGTTTTGTACACTATTCAGGTAAATATTATATATATTATATAATATTGCCCTATTATTTAAACCATAAATATTGGATTTAAATACCGGTTTCTTTGTTCATTAAATTTAAATTGATTTAATGAATTTCTGGTCTCTTTAATTTTACTCTCGAAGGGATACCTGAGACACTTCTGCCAGAATATAATATTTATATAAACATCATATATAATATCTTAATAGAGAAAACTCAAGATGAAATAATTGCAGATCTTTTGTTTTTTGAAAGTTTCAATTAATCTTATTATCAGGTATAATTAGGCCATATTTTGCGTGTTAAACCGCAGGTAAACCTGAATTACTGTTCTCTTTTTGTACAGGTATACCCTTACATGGGCTTTACGCCCGCAAACCATGATATCAAACAAAAACTTTGTTTTTAATTACCTGTGTTAACTTCTGTAAAAATTTAAAAAGAGCATAATAAAAAAGGAGCTGTTTTAAAGTGAAAAAAGAAAAAACCACTGCGGTTATGGCCTGGCATAAAGAATACCCTGTTAAAATTGCTGTTATATTTCTTATAGCAAGCCTTATTTTTATGGTTACTTCCTGCGGCCAGGCTGCTGGCACCGCAGAAGCAGAATATCCCCCGCCACAGAATCTAAATATTGAAGGATTTACGGGAAGCGGGGCCGACAGAACAGTTAACCTTGCCTGGGAAGCGCCTGATACCGAGCTTACAGTTACCAATTATATAGTCTATAGAAACGGAGAGGAACTGAAAGATACTGCCGATACAGAATATCAGGATGTAATAGGAAATAGCGATTATGATTTTTATGTGACAGCTATTTATGAGGGCGATATTGAGAGCGGCCCCACTAATACTGTAAATACAGGAGATATCGCAGATATGCCTCCCGTCGGTCCGGGAGATACTGAAAAAGACCGGGAAAGTGATGAAGAATCTGACCTTAATGGAGAAGATGATGGAAAAGATGCCGATTCGCAGGCTTTCAACTGGGATGAAGTGCTGAGCGGGCCGTGCAGCAATCCGTATTATCCGGTAATTATAGAAGCTTCGTATACATATGATAGCAGCCACACGGGAACGCATACCAGTACAATTACCTCTGTGCGCGATGATGGCTTCACGGTAACACATACCATTGGCGGTTCTACCCAGACACATGAATGGGAATGCCTGCCAGATGGTCTCGTAGACCTTAGCAGTTCACTTGGTAATGCCTTTGAGACTATGGTAGAAGGTGTAACTCTTACCGGCGATACAAGTGTTACCGGAGTAACCATACCGGCCTCTATATCAGTCGGGGATACCTGGTCACAGACATACTCGGGAACTTTAACCGTTCAGGGGTTTGATACTGATTTAGATTTTTCTACAACTGTAAATTATACTGCTATTGCCAAAGAAACAGTAACCGTTGCTGCCGGTACATTCGAAGCAATAAGAGTGGATAGTTCGTTAAATTCAGATTTTATATTGAAAACACACGGGACTACAATGCCGCTTTATACCTATGACAGCACGTCAAGTGCCTGGTTTGTTGAAAATATCGGGACAGTAAAATCAACTACTCAGGGCTTCATGAAGGGAGCAACAGAGCAAATACCGCTGTCACAGGAATTTTCAGATACATCAGTACTGGTTGAATACAGCCTGCCATAATGATTTTATGGGAGCTCAATAAGACACTGTGTATTGAAGTTAAATAATTATTATTTAAAATTTTGATGTCGAAAATGGTGAATTTGTTGAAAACACCATGAAATAACAAATATTAAAAAGCTCCATTTTAAAGTGGAGCTTTTTAAATTTATTATACATGTATTAAACTTACATCTTCTCGAGAAGCACTGCCAGTACCAGCAATATATAAGCTATTGCTAAAACTCCAAAAGCCACGATAACCAGTACATCCAGAACAAATCCTCCTACCAGAAACAATACTGCGGAAATTACCGCTAAAATTACAGTAACCCAGAACATTGTCTTTGTTGGTGCATTTAAATTTAGCTGCATTTCAAAGCTCCTTTCTTAAAGAAATATAATTTGTGTATTTGATTATAAGTAGTAAAATTTAATTATCTACTATTATAGAAGCATAATATACTTTGGACAATAGCAAGGAGGTATAAAATGGAAATTGCAAAGATAACAGAACTCAAAGCTTCTTCTCCAACAAGCTTTGAGGATGCAGTAAAAGTCGGAATCGCAAGAGCAAGCAAAACCCTGAGGAACGTCAGGTCTGCATGGGTAAAGGACTTTGAAGTCCTGGTTAACGATAATGGAGAGGTGTCTGAATTCAGAGTTTTGTTGAAAGTAACTTTTATTCTTGAAGACTTACCCTCTTAATTATCAGTCAGTGTAAGTTTCGCAGTACAGATATTTTAAGACACAAATTATATAAATATAAAAGGGGGTTTAAAATGAGTTCCATGATTGAATCAATTATGGGTATGCTCTCAGGAGATGCATTGAGTAAAGTAAGCCAGCAGGTAGGGGTACCAGAGTCAAAGGCAAAAGAGGCTTTACCCGATGTTCTGGCTGTCCTTACAGGGGCGCTTGCCAAAAACTCTTCGCAGGAACAGGGTGCACGGGAATTATCCAACGCTCTTGCAAAAGACCATGATGGCAGCCTGCTAAATAATCTTTCTGATTACATATCAAATTACAAGCAGAGCTCGGGCGATGGTATCCTCGGGCATGTGCTTGGGAATAACAGAACTACTGTAGAGAAGAGCTTAAGTCAGAAAACCGGATTGGATGCTGGTTCGGTTGGGAATCTCCTGACAATGGCTGCACCACTTTTAATGGGAATGCTGGGCAAGACACAGAGGACCCAGGGGCTGGACATAGGCGGTCTGACGAATCTCTTGGGCCAGGAAAGCAACCAGGCACAGAGTCTGGCACCCGGTGCAATAAATATACTAAGCCAGATACTTGGTGGCGGAGGGACTCAGACAACTCCTCAGACTACTCCTCAGACAAGCTCAACAACCAAGAAAAGATCCGGGTGTGCAAGTGTACTTATAGTTCTGGTTATAGCTGTTGTTGTTTATTTCTTATTAAGAGCATGTGGCATACTATAAGAAGTCCTAAAAAGAATTTATTACAATATAGTTGCTATTAATAAATAAATGAAAGGAGAAAAAATGCAAATTGAAGAAGACAAGAACAAGGGTTTCTTCTCAAGACTCGGTAAAAAAGCAACCAAAAAAACAGCCGCTAAAGCAACAAGTAAAGTAAAAAAGGTAGAAACAGAAGCGGCTAAAAAATTACGTACGGCCGAATTAAAGAAAAAATTAGCCGAAAGTAAGGCAAAAGCTGCAAAAGCCCGTATCCAGAAAGCATACAAACCTACAGGTTCAGCAGGACTAAAGCCTGCCGCTAAGGCTAAGGCAGCAGGAGCTAAAATCATTGCAACTCACAGGGTACAGAAGGGTGATACTCTAAGCCAGATTGCAAAGAAGTATTATGGCTCAGGAGCTGCATCTTACTACAAACTGATACAGAGCGCTAACCCGGACCTGATAAAAGATGTAAACCTTATTTACCCCGGACAGGTTTTCAAAATCCCAGAATTACCGGATGAGCTTAAGAAATAGGTAGGTAAGTAAGTAAATAATAAATACAGTTTGTATTTTTTTAGATAGTACGTAACTTTAGATTACAACTTTCTGGAAAACATACATGATGATATGCTGAGAATTTTCCAAAACGCTACTTTATAGAAGTCAAAGCAGATCAATCATGATATTTTAAGTGGTAGTACCAGGTAGTCTTCTGGTACTTTTTGTTTTCCACATCCACAAGCCATATTTCAAGCTCCGGGAAAACCTTTGCAATTCTTTCCCATGCTTTTTCATATACTTTTGCTCTTATGTGCATAATCTTCCTCGAACTCTCCGGCATAGCTATCGCGATATGCTTGCAATCTTCATTATTAAGTCTTGATATCGACTGAAAAAATGCCCGGTAGAAATCCCCTACTCTCTCTCGGCCCGATGTCCCATAACCCAGTACTTCGACATACCAGGACTCATTGTCCTTCGTGGCTTTGATGTCAGAACTGAGTTTTGCAAGAAAACCCCTATCATGTAGCTCATAGCCTTCTTTCGCAAGAAGTTCTTTCAGGCAGTTCTCGACTTCTGTTTTTGTTACTATCGTACCCTTAATATCCTGCATATTATATTAACTATATAATTAAAAACTTTAAAACTATTAATACAAAATTATACGTTACTCTGAAGTAAAATAAAATCACGATTATATAATAAAATATTTTATCATAACTTTCTGATATAATATTACTGTATAATTATTCATATTTTTCTACGGATGGATTATGTACCTGGAGGAGAAATAACATGAAATGGCAGGGACGAAGACAGAGCACAAATGTTGATGACAGAAGAGGTACACCGGCAAAAGGAGTAGCAATTGGCAGTGGCGTAAGCGGAGGAATCCTTATTATAATAATTGTTATTATGCTGACCCTCTGCAGCGGAGGCGATTTATCGCAGATTTTGAATAGCGGTCTTGCTCTACAGGAAGAAAGCTCCAGCTATCAGGTGACACAGGAAGAAGAAGAGCTTGCTCAATTCGTATCTGTTGTTCTGGCTGAAACCGAAGATGTATGGACCGAGTTATTTGCCAGGGAAGGTATGGAATATATTGAACCAACACTTGTCCTGTATAATGAATATGTCGAATCCGCATGCGGCATAGCAGGATCTGCAACAGGACCGTTCTATTGCCCCGCAGACCAGAAAGTATATATAGACTTGAGTTTCTTTGAAGAACTTCAGCAGGATTATGGTGCACCCGGCGATTTCGCAATAGCATATGTGGTTTCACATGAGGTAGGACATCACATCCAGACCCTTTTAGGGATAATGGAAGATGTACAGAATTTACAATCTCAGGTAAGCGAGGTTCAGGCAAATGAGATTAACGTACGCCTCGAGCTTCAGGCAGATTATTTTGCCGGAGTGGTGGCCCATTATATTGACAGGATGAGCCTGCTTGAGGAAGGAGATATCGAAGAAGCTCTAAATGCAGCCAGCGCCGTTGGGGACGATAGACTTCAGAAACAATACCAGGGCTATGTTGTTCCTGATAGCTTCACACACGGGACTTCCGAGCAGAGGCAGAAGTGGTACTTTAAAGGGTTTAAATCAGGAACTATCGAAGATGGCGATACCTTCAATACTGATGACCTGTAAAACTAATAAATAAAAGAATAGCGGGTAAACTCCACATCTCATGATTTTATTCTTTACGTGGAAAATGATTCACCGGTTTCATTACCTGAAACCGCCGGACTTTTAAAGCTCCTCCCTGATAATAGAATAAAATTTTTTTCTTGCTTCTTTTTCTATCCAGGGTTTATGCCCGCATTTCTCAAGCAGGATAAACTTAAAATCCCTTAAAACCCGCGAAAGAGGTTTCTGCACGCCCTGATAGGGGTGAGGGTCATAATCTCCATGTATTGCCACTACAGGGCAGCTAATGCTTTTGCCCATCTTTAACAGCTCTTTGCTTGCCCTTAACTTTTCAGCATCATTCCATACGTCCCTGAAAATATTGTACTGATACTCAATCACATCACTCTTAAAAGGCAGGGGTTTATATGTGTCAGTTTTATGCAACAATGTCTCAAGATTCAGCATAAGCATATCTTTATTTGCAAAAAAAGGATCTTGGAGCGCTTTCATAACAGACTTAAACTTTCCTTTGTCTTCCCTGCTGAGGCGGCTAAGCCTGATTTTATTTATTTTTCCGGCATAACTTTTTAAAAAGACGCCACCTGACACAAGTATCAGCTTCTTTACATTTGAAGGATATTTTGCAGCAAGAATAAAACTGAGAATTGCTCCCCATGACCACCCGATAACTGTAACAGGCTGATTTATATTATCTTCCAGCACATCATACAATTCCCGGACCTGGCCATCAAGGGATACTGCAGTCTGGAGCGGTTCCAGTACACCATACTGCGATGATAGTTCTGTTGCCACGGGCTCCATTTCTCCGGGCATTCCCGGACCACCGTGAACAACTGCTACACTGAACGGGGGCTTGCCATATTTTCTTAAATTCTCCATAATATTTTTAGTCAAAGTGGGTTTTCTGGAATATCAAGGTGTATTAGAAGTGCATTTTTAACTTCCTTCATTTTATCCGGTAACAGGTTCCCCACAACTTTTAACAATCTTGATTTATCCACTGTTCTTATCTGATTGCATTTTATTTTAGAATCAGATTTTAGCCCGGACTCACCCTTTAAAATCAAAACCTCAAATGGATATACCCTTTCTATATAAGATGTTACAGGTATTACTGTTACAGTTGAAGAAAATTCATTGTTCCTGTCGTTGGATATAACCAGCGCAGGTCTTGTTTCACCAATCTCATGTCCCGCTACAGGTTCCAGGGAAACGAGCCATATCTCACCCCTTTTTGGAAAGTCATTCAATCGGGCCACCTTTCCATGGTGGCAGTTTCCCACCTTTTATTTACTTCTTTATCTGAACCGTACTCATTTTTATAACCCTCAACAAGAAGATTATCCAGCTTTTCTTTTTTGTCCCTGTTTATTTTTTCAACTATTGCCTCGACAATAAACCTGCTTTTATTCCCATAAGCTTCTATCGCCTCGGCCACTCTTTCGGGTACAGTAATATTTAATCTTTTCATTTTATTATTTTTTATGCCAATCTATTGTTATTCTATCACATTGTTGATACTTATTATTAACACACCATATTATACATATATATTTTTGCATAATCAATACAGAATTTTTCATAAGATATATACCTCTCAAAATTATATAATCTTTAGAATATCAAAATATTTAAGATGTAGTCCAGCATATCGTTTGACATGGGTATCTTTTATGCTATTATCTAAACAATTGTATTAAACACACGTATAATCGTAAATTTATTTTATTTATTTTTTGTAAAAAAATTACTTTAAATTATATAGCTTTTCAACCCGATACAGGAAGCGAATTAATAAATGAATTCTGATATAACTGAAAGAAACGATGCCAGGGAAAGAATAATAAAAGCTGTTCTCGAAATTATAGGCAAAAAAGGCGATGTGAGAGTAACAGTAAGAGAAATATCAAATAAAGCCCGGGTAAATCTTGCAGCGGTAAATTACTACTTCAGAACAAAACAAAAGCTGCTTGACGAAATTGAAGAATATTTTTTCAGCAAAGTCTCTGAAGTTAACAAAATACTTGACGATAAATCCGAGTCACCATATGAAAAGATAATAAAATGGGCAAAGGGGATAACGGGGCTGATAAGTGAAAATCCAGGAATAATATGGATAATCTCAAACAAGGTTATTAAGAAAGAAGGCAGCGGATTGTTCCTGAATGAATTCATATACAAAAAAGACCGGAGAATAATCAATTTAATAAGTGAAATTACTGGTATAAAAGATAGTGAAACTTTATCAATTAAATTTTTACAGATTGTAACAGGAATAATCAATCCCCTTATATTTTTCTATGGCCTTAAAAGTGATTTTGGACTTAAACTTAACAGGACTGATACTATGAATACTTATGTAGAAAAGTTAATATACAGCATACTCAAAGCCTAGATATAGCTGCGCTGCTTACATAATTTCATAATTAATTTGACAAACCTTAGCTGTTTTGTTATTTTATCATTTAAAACATATGTTTTAATTGATAGTTTCAATTATTAGTTTAATACAAGTGTTTTTTAGGTGCTAACAATGCCTGAAAAAGGATACATATGGAAAGATTGGGAAAATTTATTACACGACATAAAATTTTGATTATAGTGTTTTTCGCTATAATCATAATCCCCTCCGTAATAGGAATGCTTAACACGCGTACCAATTATGACCTGCTTGCATATCTTCCCGACGATTTAAATTCAAAACAGGGGCAGGATATCCTTAACGAAAATTTTGGAATCGGGAGTGTAATTTACCTTATGTTATATGACAGACAGCCAGATGAGATAGACAGACTCAAAGACATGATTCTTGAAATAGACGGAGTCGAAAAAGTCAACTGGATCGACGACTACACAGATATTTATATTCCGGAGGATTTTATCCCTTCCGAAATCAGGGAAAACTTTATTTCAGGAAACGCCAATTTAATGCAGATTCAGTTAATGGAGAATGTCAACGGGGAAAGTGCCAACCGGACAATAGAAAATATTAAAAAAGTGGCTTCAGGTAATAGCTTTTTAGGCGGACAGGCAGCCATGCTCGCCGAATTTCAGGATATAATCGATAAAGAAGTAAACATTTATCTTATAATAGGCTTTGCGGTTATCCTTATAATATTGTCCCTTGCTACAACTTCCATAGTAGAGCCATTTATCATTCTTGCATCGGTTGGGACTGCCATAATACTTAATATGGGCAGTAATGTCTTTCTTGGCGAAATATCCTACATAACAGGTTCAGTAGTAGCAATCATGCAACTTGCTGTTTGTATGGATTACTCCATTTTCCTTATTCACCGCTATCATCAGGAAAAAGAAATTACCATGGATAAAAACACAGCTATGATAAAAGCTGTAAAAGGCTCGAGCCTGGCATTAACAGGTAGCGCCCTAACCACCATCGCAGGTTTTTCCGCCATTATGATAATGAAAATGGGTATCGGTAAAGACCTTGGATTCGTTCTTGCAAAAGGTGTTGCATTAAGTTTTATTATAAGCATGACATTCCTGCCATCACTTTTGCTTGCCTTTGACCGCCTGATTGAAAAAAATCACCACCGAATTTTCCTCCCGCGGTTTAACCTAATTTCAGGATGGATCGTAAAATTTAAATGGGTTTTTTTAATCATAATAATTCTGGCAATAATACCGTCGTACCTATCTCAGAGCAATCTCGACTATTATTATTCAACAGAAAAAATGCTCCCATCCGAAGCAGAGTCCATAAAAGATAACAAAAAAATAAGTGATGAATTCGGAACAGGAGAGATTGTTTATGTTATAACCCCCGAAACCGACAGGGTCAAGCAAAAGGAGATAAACAAATCAATTGCTGAAATCGAGTCCGTAAAATCAGTTTCGAATATCGCAGAAATTGCAGACCCTGTTACTCCTGAATTCTTAATACCCGGCGAATATAAGGAGCAATTTGAAGACAGTGGCTATACTTATACATTAATACAACTAAAAACAAAATCGGAAGACCCTCTCACAACCCGGGCAATAAAGGATATTAGAGAGATTTTTTCTTCAAAATATAAACAATATTATGTCACCGGCCAGGCTGTTCTTACAAACGATATATCCGAAGTCACAGAGAAGGATCTTTTATATGTAAATATCCTATCCATAATTCTTGTTGCAATAATAATAGCCATCAGCTTTAAATCCATAGCAATCCCGGTACTACTTGTATTTTTAATAGAAGCCGCTATATGGTTTAACCTTGGAATTACCTATTTCTCTGGAAATCCTGTTTCTTTTATGACACCTATTTTTATAGGGGCAATACAGCTCGGGGCAACCATCGATTATGCAATCCTATTTACTTCAAAGTACAGGGAAAATCTCCTGAACTCTCCCGATAGAGATATCGCCATAAAGCAGACCATCATAGACACGGGCCAATCCATTTTCACAAGCGCTATGATACTTTTCTCTGCCACTCTGGTTATCACCCTCATTACGAGTGTGAAAGCGACTGGTGAATTTACCCTGATGATAGGCAGGGGGGCAATAATAAGCATGGCAATGATTTATCTCGGGCTGCCCAGCATGCTGCTTATTTTTGACAGATTTATAAGGTGGACAACATGGAAATGGAACTCAAAATAATTTTAAGAATTAAAAATTTTTAAGAGGTGAATTAATAAATGACAATAATCAAAAAAAGAATATCTTTTACAAAGATACTTGCAACTGTCTCGGTTTTTATACTTACTTTCATTCTTTTTGGTACATCTGCTTTTACATCAACAGATGATAACGAAGATGATTTAAACAAATTGAGTAAAAATGAGACAGTTTACGTATCACTGAATAACAATGGAGAGGTTAATAAAATAGAAGTTGTAAACTGGTTTTATGACCTTAGCGAAAATTCTGTTGAAATTAATGAAGGGAAACTAATTGACTACGGTAAATACACTTCTGTTAAGAACCTGACAGGAGTAGAGGAACCGGATTTAAATAACGAGCATGTAGTATGGCCGATAAAAGTTACCGATGGAAGCAATTTTTTTTATAGCGGGATAACTGACAAAAAGCTTCCGGTTGAAATAGTTATAAAATATTATCTGGATGGTAAAGAAGCAAAGCCGGATGAACTTGCAGGAAAGTCGGGGGAGTTAAAAATACATTTCAGGCTGGAAAATACGACAGGCCAGAACGAACCCATTGAATACTATGGATACAATAATGAGCTGATAAAGAAACAGGAAGAATATTATATACCTCTTGCGGTACAAATATCTCTGGATCTGGACCTCGAAAAATTCTCTGATATTAAGAGCAAGGAAGGCAAAACTGTTGTAATTGGTAAAAGCGCAACTATTAGCTTCAGCTCGATTCCATATCCAGATGAAGAATTTGAAATCGAAATGTATGGGGAAAATATAGAGGTAGAACCAATTAGTATAATAATTTTACCCCAGGAAATCCCTGTCCTGACAGAACTCGAGGATTCCGAAGAAAATCTAAAAGAGCTTGCTGACGGACTTGTTGAAATGGATGAAGGAACAGTTGATTTAATCGAAGGTGCGGATGAAGCTGCCAGTGGAGCCGGTGAATTTAAAGAGGCAAGCCAGGAACTGGTTGACGCAATTTCTGAAATAAATCACGGAACCTACAATTTAAATAATGAAATCAGCAGTATCAGTAATGGTATGAATGAAATCGGAAATGGGCTCGGTGAGCTAAACAGCCAGTCCTCCCAAATAAGCATCGGTATCAGTGAAATAAATAACGGAACATCGATGATACTGAATGGACTGGAACAATCAGCAGCAGGCGCCGGGGAACTTGATAATGCATCAAAAAACATTCTGGGAGGACTCCAGCTTCTCCAATCAACAAACAGCAGTCTTTATAGTTCTGCTCAATCTGCGCTTTCCGACCCTGATTTAGCAACATTACTTTCTTCTAAACCCCAGCTTTACGCAAACGTAATGACAGTCTTAAATGGTGTTTCAGGTGAAAAGCAAATTATAAATGGTGACGGAAGCAGTTCGAATCCAGGGCTCGTCAATGGAATGGCAAGCCTGTCTTCAGGGATTGGTGATATGAAAAACGGACTTGAAGCTCTTGCTTCAAACTTTTTAACCTTCTCCCAGGGTATAAGCGAAATGGCATCGAAATTAGGCGCTCTGCCTGATGGTATCAGCCAGCTTTGCGATGGGCAGAAAGAACTTAATAATGGCTGGAAAAAATACTCAGACGGCATTGCAAAGCTTTATGAAGGAACACAACAATTATATGATGGTATAAGCAGCATGCCCGGGGATGTAAATGAGTTATATGAGGGACTGCTTGATTTTAAAGAAGGTGTAGCGGAATTAAAAGACAAAGGAATTTCGGAAATCAAAGATGCGGTTATTGAAAATTATAACGATTTAAAATTCGGCATAGCAGTTACTGATAAAACCGAACAATTAGAAGAAAGCTATAACTCTTTTATGAATAACGATAGAAATATTAACAGCAATGTACAATTTATAATGCAGACAGAAGGAATTGCAATTAGAGAACCCGAAGCTGCGCAGGTGGAAGAAGAAAAAATTGAATCAAACTTCTGGCAGAAACTAATAAATTTGTTCATGAAAAAGGAAGAATAGTAATTTTAACTCATATTAAAAAATAGGGGTTAGGTGATTCTATATCTCATATATCTCTAATCCATGCATTCCTTCACTGCCCTGAAAGCCAGGTAACCATAATGTGCTTCAATATCTCTCGGATACGCCCCTCCATTATAGCTTATAACGTAAGCCCTGCCTTCTTCTGCAATGGTCCCTGTCCAGTAATAAATAACCATTGAATGAGGGTCCCATAGAGGCGTTTCTTTGTCAGGCTTTAGCTCATATTCAGCCAATTTTTTATCCTCATTCCAGACGCCTCCTGCATTTTCACCATGAAGTATCTGCGAAGCTACAGCTTCCTCTACAGTGGGAAGGCGCCAGATATTTACTTCCTCTTCCACCAGTTCAGTTCCGTCCTCATTTAGATGAGCGCACAATTCTTTAGCTTCCTCATAACTTACCCCGCTTTCGGGCCAGCCCGGACCTTTTGGAGCCCATATCAGACAGATTCCCTCATTTCCTTCGACCATTCTTGCCCCATAATCTTCATCATCCAACCGGGCACCTATCCTGACCATGCCGAAGATACTGGTTACCGCCAAGATAAGTACGGGAATCCCAACCACAAGCATATATGCCAGCTTTTTCGGCTTTGCCACACCGAAGAAAAAAAGAAGGCCTATTGCGACAAGAGGGATGATAATCATAACCCAGAGTACGCTAAAAGAAGCTCCTGCAAAGAATATAGCAGCACCAATACCGAGGGCTATATTTAAAAATAGTGATACTTTCGGAAACCTTATCCCCACAAAACCTATAACCATAAACACAATGGCAAACATCCAGTACTGAATAAGCATCATAAGAAGATTTTCCCATATGTTTTTGCTGTACCATCCTTCATAGAAATTTTCTATTCCGCCCCAGTATGCCCAGAGAGAGGCAATAACTGCTATGATCGCTACGGCAATCCAGCCACAAATAAGCTGTCTCCTGGTTATTATTTTATTATTCAAATAAGTTACCTTACCTTAATTTTAGATTTATTTAATAATAGCAGAAAAAACACCTTTTTATCCTGTAAAATGTAAAGAAATATAAAAGTACTAACGATAAATTATTAAAGTAATTTTTTTAAAAGTAATGTCAGTTTCTCTTAAACATCAACCATTATGTTCTCGCCGTCAACCTTTACTTTATAAACATCAATATCCTTTGCTTTCAATTTCATAAAACCTATCTTTGGTCCTGCAACATTTTTCCCTGTGGTGATATCAAACTTAGCACCGTGTATAGGGCAGGTAACTACTTTTCCTTCCAGCTTACCCTGTGATAAATCGCCGCCCATATGTGTGCACTTTCTCCCGGCAGCATAGTAATTTCCCTGATAGTTAACAATCATTATTTCCCTGCCGCCTGCGGTAACTGATTTCATTGCGCCTTCTTCAACATCGCCTTTTTTTAAAACCTCAATAAAGCTCATTTCGCCTTCTTTCTTTAAAAATTAAACTATTAACTAAGTATAATTGAATCTTCCAATTATTTAAATAAAACAGCCGACAGAAGAAATAAGTAAAGAAATATATATAAATATATTTTTTATTGCCTAAAAATCGAGGATATAATATTATTTTATAAATAAATATAAACTCTTATCAGGGAGGGAACAATGGACGAAGTTTCAAAAAACCAGAGCCCAAGTGGTCTTTCTATCGCCGCACTGGTAACAGGAATTTTGTGGATGGGAATTGTACCTATAATACTCGGAGCAATTGATTTATCAAGAATAAAAAACGGGTTATCAAGCGAGAAGGGCAAGGGCCTTGATATCGCAGGCATAGTGCTCGGTGCAATTGCTATATTAGTCTGGATTATAATAATTATTGTCTGGGGAGCTATCATTAGCCAGGTGTTATTAACCTCGTAACAATTAAGGGTTACCTCCTATGAGTTACCTCCTTTTCAGTATAAACTAATTATGAAGGAGGATAAATTTAAGGCGTTATAGTAGTACTCAGTTCACCGGAAAAGAAGAAAAAATTAAATTAAAAAAGGCATTCAAAAAGAATGCCTTTTTTATATATACTTAATATTAACTCAGAAAAACTAAATGATAATAATCAACAGATACAAATCAATTCTGTATTCCTATAACATACTTTAATCGACCTTTTCTTTTATCAGCTCTAATATCTATTTTAGGAATGAAAAGATTTTTGTTTATTTGACTTTCTCCTTTAAACCCTTTCCTGCAACAAATTTAGGTACAGTGGTTGCTGGAATTTGAATAGTCTGTCTTGTACGGGGATTTAAACCTGTTCTTGCTTTCCTTTTAGACACCTGAAAGGTACCAAAACCAACTAAAGATACTTTGCCGCCTTTTGCCAGTGTACTGGCGATAGAGTCTTCTAAGGCATCTATTACGCTTGCAACATCTTTCTTGGACAATTTCGTTTTGCTACTAACAGCATCTACTAATTCTGCTTTATTCATTCCTTATCTCCTTTCATTTCTAAAATAAAAATTTTATTCTTTATCAGCTTTTACAATCTTTACTTATCTACTTTGGAATTTATAATATTATCTTTTAGAATTAATTACAACAATATCTTAAATTTAAGAACATAATCCAACAATTAATTTATATCAGACCTTAGATAAAAAACTATTTTTCAAGATAAATTTTTATAACTTCATCAAGAAAATCCAGGGCTTCCTCCCTTGGTCTCTGGAATGAATTCCTTCCTATTATCGAGCCGAATGCTCCACCTTTCTTTATCTGTCTTATCTCTTCAATAACTTCTTCTCTGCCTTTTGCTGGCCCGCCAGAAAATATTACAATTCTCTTTCCATCAAAAGCGCTCTGCATAACATGCCTTACTCTCTCCGAAAGAGTGCCTACTGGAATCTTATATTTTTCATACACTTTCCTTGCCTCTTCAAGTTCTATATGCTCTGTAGGCGGTTTTACTTTGATTAAATGAGCTCCCAGCTGAGCGGCAATTTGAACTGCGTATGCTACAACATCAACAGCGGTTTCTCCTTCTTTGGATAAACCCGAGCCCCTCGGGTAAGACCAGATTACCACCACAAGGCCGTTTCTCCTGGCTTCATGCGCCATTTCTCTGACTTCTTCATACATTTTCTTAAAATTAATACTTCCGGGATAGATAGTAAAACCAACTGCAACACAACCAAGCTTTAGTGCATCTTCCACACATGAAGTTACGGAAGGAACAGGATCAGGACTATCATTTAACAAATCGTGACTGTTTACTTTCAGGATTAGCGGAATTTGCCCTGCATATTCCCTTGCCATTGACTGTATAGAACCAAGTGGAGCAGCATGGGCATTAAGACCTGCATCTATAGCAAGTTTAACATGATAAATCGGGTCGTAACCGGGAGGGTTCGGAGCAAAACTTCTTGCAGGACCGTGTTCAAAACCCTGGTCAACAGGTAAAACAACGACTTTCCCTGTTCCCGCCAATCTACCATGCATAAGTATACTGTAGAGGTTTCTTATAACCCCCGGGTTCTCACTATCATACCATGAAAGTATTTCTTTAATTCTGCTATTCATAAAAATTCTCCCATAAAAAATCATCAGTATATTTACCGTTAATTATAAGATTTAACAATCAAATAGTAAAATAGATATTGGATATAAACATTTTATTAATTTGTGTATTTACTTTTTTGTATAAATGCATATAATATTATATCAGTGAGTAATTGAGAACTTTATAGACAAGATTCATTTTATAATTAAGATGAAAAATGGATGCATCTAAATTTAAAAACGATAAAGTTAAAAAAAGTAAAAATTATCTTCTCAGTATATTTGCTATATTTATTATCTTATTTCTTTTCTTTTTTATAAAACAACCTTTACCAGTTTATCCCGACCATAAATGTCCATTTATACTTCCTCTTGACGGTAATATTATTACTGATTTTAGAGAGAGCTATTTTGATACTGAAAAGGGTAGATATCTTAAACATACAGGAATCGATATAGAAGGTAATTTCGGTCAGAAGGTTGTGGCATCTGGAAATGGCATTGTAACCTATTGTGGTTTTTCGCCAATTGGAGGTCGGACTCTGGTTATCAAACACAATGAAAGAATAAGAACAACCTATTTAAATTTACTCCAGATATATGCCTCAACAGGAACGTATGTTAAGCAGGGAGACGTTATCGCCTGCATCGGAGCGTCTGATGACCCTTCAAATCCTGACTATCATCTTCATTTTGGAATTATATATGAAAACAGTTACATTAACCCTGTGGACCTGCTGGGAATAGATTATAAAAGTATTTCAAAATTCATTTATCTTGAATATCTCCCAAATGATTTTAATTTTTGGGCTACAGAATAAAAACTAAGGAAAATTCAAATGAAAAATAATTAAAATGTTACCAGATATTCTTATGATGTATAATCTTACGAAAAGGAAGGCCGTAAAAAAAACTTATTTTAAAACCTGTAACAGTTAGCAGCATTGTGTAATCAAAGTCTGCAAAAACTCAATGTCTATCGAAGTATGATTGTATACTTTCTATTTCCTCACTGACTTTATTTTCAATTAATTCTTTTCCTACACCAAACTCAATTATATTAAAAGTGAGCTTTATTTTTTCAAAAGATTTTCGCAGTATACCCTGGACCTCGGGTTTCTGACCTATGTCCAAAACGCTTAACTGCAGATAATCTTCACCGTCCGTAGTAGAAATACACTTAATATGACCCAGTTTTGTGCAACCATTTTTTTTGAGAAACTCCATAATATTTCTGGCAATTTCTCTTATTTTCCTTACGAAATCTTCCTTGGTTACCGGGTCAGATGAAGTTATTATCACTCTTTTTGTTAGGATTACAGAGCCGTTTGTACTCATTGAATTTTTTTTAATTTTTATTATATTATAAGAAAATTATTAATATTCAAGAGTCAGGATGATTATTTTAGCATAACCTGACTGTATGTCAAAGCATTTCAAATTAAATCCTGATTTTCCCGCTGGCTTACTTTCTTACTGTAAATGTTTAATTTGCTCTCTTTATTTATGCGTCGCAAATCCCATGCAGTCTTCTGCAGCCTCCATAACAACTTCCGAAAGTGTTGGGTGTGCATGAACGGTGGACGCCAGGTCATCAATAAGCAGCTCGCCATTCATAGCTACCGCCACTTCGTGTATAAGTTCTGAAGCTCCAGGCCCTACCATCTGGGCACCCAGTATTTCACCTGTTCTGCTATCCGTAACAATTTTTACAAACCCCTTTGTTTCTCCTGTTATATATGCCCTTCCGCTGGAGCTAAATGGAAATATGCCTGTACGTACTTCTATCTTTTTGTCTCTTGCCTGCTTCTCGTTTAATCCTACCGTGCCAATTTCAGGAGAGGTAAAAACTGCCCAGGGGATAACATCAGGGCTCTTTTCTTGTTCATTTCCTGCAATATTTTCTGCAGCAATTTTTCCTTCCTTAGAAGCCACGTGTGCTAACTGAAGTCCACCTGTTATATCACCAATTGCATATATGCCTTCAACATTTGTCCTCAGGTGCGAATCAACTTTAATATAACCTCTATCATCTACCTCCACACCGGCCCTTTCAAGTCCTATGCCTGCAGAGTTGGGTTTTCTGCCTACCGATAGAAGTATCTTTTCTGCAGATATTTTCTCCCCGCTGCTAATAGTGCAAACATAATTTTTGCCGCTTTTCTTAAAACTTTCTACTTTCGAGTCCGTAAATATCTTAATACCCTTCTGCCTGAATTCAGCATCAATTATTTTTGATACATCTTCGTCTTCAGTTGATAATATTCTGGGAAGTATCTCAATTATTGTCACTTTTGACCCGAATGAGGAAAAAATATTTGCAAATTCACTTCCAATTACTCCTCCACCTACAATCAAAAGAGATTCCGGTAATTTATCAAGAGACAAAATTCCAGTATTATCCATCACGCCATCCTCTGAAAGGTCAAAAGGCTTTACATTCGCAGCCGAAGAACCCGTTGCAATAATTATGTTCTTTGCTTCAATTTCAATTTGCTGGCTTTTGCCTGTTCTAACTGTAATTTTTCCTTTTGCCAGTATCTCGCCGGTTCCTTTTATAAGCTCTATGTTATTTTTCTTAAAATTATGTTCAAGGCCCCTGACCTGCATCTCAACTATCCTGTCTTTACCTGCCTTTACTTCCTTAAAATTCAGTTCAGGCGAAGATACTTTCACTCCAAACGTTTTAGCTTTTTTTATTTCACCAATCATCCTGGCGACATAATATAAAGCTTTCGTTGGGATACAGCCGCTATTCAGACAAACTCCTCCCGGATTATCTTTTTCAATCAGAGCAACTTTCAATCCAAGCTTGGAAGCCCTGATTGATGCTACATATCCTCCCGGTCCAGCCCCAAGAACGGCAAGGTCTACTTTTTTATCAGCCATAGTTATGAAACCCTCCTTCTATAGATATTTACGAGATAACAAAAAAATATAATATCCATTTAAACGCCAAAGCGCAACAACATGGAAATAATATTTATATAAATAGAAAAAATCAAATAAAAGTGGCTTCATATAAACTTAAGAGCCTGGTCGATGTCTTTTAATAATCCCCGAATATAAAAATGAAAAACAATGTAGATTCTCTCACTCGCTGTTTTTGCCATTGCTTATACTTTTGCCATTCCCGTTTTCCTTTCTCAGCACTTCATATATCTCCTTCAGCACTTTCAACGGCTCCTTAAACAACCTCTTTGGTAAAAATGGCGTCAAGGTCACAAAAGCTTTTTTCATATCCTCGGTCATTCTGTGTGGTTTTGTTAGAATTCTGTCTATAAAATCTTCCGCAAAAACAGTTCTCAAATGACGCCTGTCAATTTCTATTCTTTTTTTACATGTATCGCAAACCACGCTGCGCAGATAATTCCCGATATAATATACCGTGTGAGTTGTTTCTTTATTGCAATTAATGCAATAAAGAACTATTTTTGCTTCTCTATCCTTGCCTTTCATCTGAATAACCTGGTTTAAAATAATAAAATTTACTAATATTAAAAACCTAAGGAGCATAGATTTATCAGAACCCGGAAAGACTCCTTTTTTAAAATTTTACTCCTGTTTTCTAATCAATAAAAGCTAAACAATAAAACTTTTTTTATAATAACGTAAGAATACCGCCATTGCTGAATAAGCCAGAAAAAAAATTTAACCTTTAAGAAACAGCAAATAGAAACATATATCCTTTAATCCTTCATTTTATATTAAATAGCAAGTATAATAAACGAATCATTAAAAAGCTTAAAAAATTCTTATGTCAATTACTTCTAAAGCCGTTAAATATTTAATAGAAATTGGTCCGGTTGTTTTATTGCCTTCTATATTATTCATAATGAGCCTTATTGCAACTAGAAAACCTCTAAGAAACTTAAAAAATTGTGCTTTTATTCTTATCGGGCTTGTTGCTATTTCAGTACTTCTTACCCTTTTCGTAAATTTTTTTTACCCGATTGCCGATACCATAGTCATGAATTCCACCAAAGAATACACTGTCATAGATGCTGGATGCCTTGTTTCTAAAAACTTAATTTTGAACTCTCCTATAACACTTCACATAATATTAGCAGTCATGGTTCTTAATATTATTATGCTCGTTTTAAGATTCACCAGAACCATAAATATCGACCTGTGGAATTACTGGGGCTTCCTGATCATAGGCTCAACTGTATTTGCAATTACAGGGATAAAATGGATAGCAATACTGATAGCCGTAATAATAGCCTCTATAACACTGGTGCTGTCAGATATATATGCGGTATTTGTCAGTAATTACTCCGGCCTTAAGGGAGTATCAACCCCACAGTCACAGATTATTTGCTGGGCGCCTTTTTCGCACCTTATTAATACAGTTTTCAATAAAATTCCTTTTATCAGAAGAGCACATATTTTCTTTGAAGAAATTCAGTATAAAATCGGTCTTTTTTCGGAACCGATGATAATGGGTTTTTTACTTGGTTTTATCATAGGAGCAATCACACGTTATAAAAATTTTTACCTGAATCTTGGACCCAACCTTTTTTACGCTTTTTCAAGCGGCATAGTTTTGTCTTCTATCTTTATATTGCTTCCCCGGGCAGTAAATATCCTTTTTAAAGGCCTTGTCCCAACTGTAAACGATATAAGAAGTTTTATTAAGCAAAAAATAACAAAAAGAGAAATATACATCGGGCTTGATCCGTTAATACTGGCGGGATTACCCTCTACGATAACTTTATCGGTTATTATGATCCCGCTTACTATTTATATCTCAACAATTCTCCCCGGCAGCAATGTACTGCCGGCTGCCGGCCTTATTATGATTCCCCTCATACTTGTATGGATAATAATCCCATCAAAAGGGGATTTTATAAGGAGTTTTATCTCAGCGATTATAATAATACCCTTAATCTTATGGATATCTTCAAATATGAGCAATTTATTTTCAGACTTCTTTATTAAAAATGAGATAGAGATTGTAGAGGGTTATAAAAATATTACGAGCATTGGTGGAAGTTCTAACATATTTTTCTGGATTTTAATAAAAGTCATTGAGCCTATATCAAACCTGTTCCTGTAAAAAATTATTCCTCTTTTTCTCCTGTTACCCTATGAATATACTCCAGATACAGATTTTTTCTGATAAGAGATTTCTGCTTAAATTTATCAATTCCACTTCTTTCCAGAACATCTCTTATTTTTTTACTTTCAAACACAACAATATCTTTTACATTAGATACATTTGTTTTAACTACCCAGAAGTCCGACTGCCTTGAAATATACGGGAAAAATGAGGATTCTTTTACTATTCTTCCCCAGGGTATGTCGATTTTGCCAGAAAGGTCCGTGTAATTTATTTCCGGTTTTTTCTCTATAATATCTTTTGCCTGCTTGAATATTTCGGAATCAACTTTCCTTTCAATCCTTTTTAAGTTATAAGAAGAAAGAGCTAAAAAAAATCCGTAGATAAGAACAACCGGAATTATGTAGTAATAATATCCTGACAGAAAATTTATTATATACTTGCCTGCTTTACCCAGGAATGTTTCCAGCCATATATTAGTCATAACTTCCAGACTTCCAGAAAATCTTAAATTTTTTTGGTGGAGATGAGCGGGATCGAACCGCTGACCTCCTGCTTGCAAGGCAGGCGCTCTCCCAGCTGAGCTACACCCCCACAATACAGTAATAAACTGGTGGGCCTATCTGGACTCGAACCAGAGGCCTCATCCTTATCAGGGATGCGCTCTAACCAGCTGAGCTATAGGCCCGGGTCCCAATTTTTGACAGAGGACAAAATAGCAATTTAACATTCCTTTGTCAAGGAAAACTGTAAGTTAATAAGATTCCTGCGATACCGATTTAAAGACTCAATTAAAAATATCTATTAACTGCGTGTCTATTCCGCTACATTAGTAGCATCGAGCTTCTTTTTGCTCTCGGGTAAAAACCGTAGCTCTATGCCCCCGGACATTTTTAAAACAACATTCATCACCCATATCATTATAGTTCCAAAAGCGGCGTATATCACAGAAACAAACAATCCGCCAACAATCATAACTATAATAGTCACTGCCATTCCACCACCCAAAAAACCGAGCGCATCAAAACTTCCTAAACCAAGGGAGCTAAGAACACTGTTAGCGTCAATCCCTGTTGTACGCAAACCGAGCCATGTTAAAAGCCCTATCACTAACATCACAATAATAGATAATATAAAAAACAATAAGTAAAAAAGCAGGAAGTACTTAAACATTGAAAATTCACTTATGCTTTTTAAAACTCTTCTTTCAATATCCACGACTTCTCCTTAAAATTATTCAGCATAAACTGATTATTGTTGCACTTTTTATAACCATTCCTTGATACAACCGTCCTTTATGATTAATAATCAGTCTGGATAACCATAATTATTAATATTAGACAGCATACGTGTCCTACGTAATCTAAAAGATATACTGACCAATTACATCTTAAAATATTTGTCGGTCAGGCTGCAAACTCCGGGAATTCTGTAGGTATTACCCTGAAATGCTTTAACGATAGCTATAATACCAAGAATCCACAAAGCTACGTAAGCAACGTAACCAAGCCATGAGAATACAAACCACCCAATATAAGGAATAAGTCCCAGGATTAGAGAAATAACTACAATACAGGCCACTTCAAAAATACCCAGAATTAAAGCCTGGAGAGCATTCCATTTCACAAATTTATTCTCTTTCTCCAGAAGCCAGATTATTAGTCCTCCTATCCACCCAAAAAGATAAGCCAGCAATACTGCAATTTTTGGTTCCATACCTGTAGAGCTCTTCTTACTGAAATCCGCATCAATTTCTGCCATTTTTACCTCTGCCATTTTGTTGCCCTCCTTTTTTTGTTTATCCTATCATTTATATTTTATAATGATAATCTTCTATGCTCATATATAAAAAAACATATTGAAAAAATATAATAACAGATTTTCTTAATAAAATCAGCTTATTTAATTTAAACAGGATACACATAATAATTTACAAACAAATTAAAATAAATTATTTTCTCAGCTTCCTATCAGCTTTCGGACATAACAATTGAATAAGAAGCTACTTTAGCTCCTTCTCCAAGGTTAATAATTCTTACACCCTGCGTGGACCTACCTATTCTTGAAATTGATTTTGCCTGTATTCTTATAAGAACTCCCGTATCAGAAATAACCATAATATCATGCATGTCTTTTAATATGCCCGCTCCTGCAATTTTACCCTTTTTTTCGGTAATTTTTATGGTTTTAACACCGAGACCACCTCTTTTTTGCCTCTTATATTCAGAGACAGGTGTTCTCTTGCCGTATCCATTTTCTGTCAGGACAAAAAGGTCTCCGTCTGTCTCTCTTACAACCATCATAGAAAGCACCTCGTCACTCTTTGATAGCTTCATGCCCTTTACTCCCTGAGAAGCCCTTCCCATGGGTCTGCATTCTTTCTCTCCGAATCTTATAGCCTTACCGTCTCTTGATACCATAATAATTTCATCATTGCCATCTGTTTTCTCTACCCCTATCAGCTCGTCCCCCTCTTTAATGTTAATGGCTATGATACCATCTTTTCTCGAAGTATTATAAGCGCTTATTGCAGTCTTTTTAATCATTCCTTTTCTGGAAGCCATTATCAAATACTCATCTTTAAGGTAATCTTTTACCGCAATTATAGCAGCAACCCTCTCTCCTGGTGTGAAGGGCAGCAGATTTACGATTGCTTTACCTTTTGATATCCTGCTTCCCGCCGGTATTTGATGAACTTTCAGCCGGTATACTTTCCCCCGATTTGAGAAAAACATAATATAATGGTGGGTAGACGCTATAAACAGGTGCTCTACGAAATCATCTTCCTTTAAATTTGTTCCGGTTACTCCCTTGCCTCCTCTTCCCTGTTTTCTGTATGTAGTAACAGGCACTCTCTTTATATAACCTGTATGGGATATTGATATTACATTTTCTTCTTCCGGTATCAGGTCCTCGATTTCAATATCGGAGGTATCGGTTGTAATATCTGTCCTTCTTTCGTCACTGTATTTTCCTTTTATTTCCAGAAGCTCTTTTTTTATCACACCATAAATAAGCTTATCGCTACCCAGTAGTTTCTTTAGTTCTTCTATTGTTTTAATAAGCTGATTGTGCTCTAATTTTATTTTATCTCTCTCCAGGCCCGTTAAACGGTGCAATCTAAGGTCAAGTATAGCCTGCGCCTGAATCACAGAAAGACCAAAATTATTTACCAGCCTTTTTCTTGCAGTAGGTACATCCTTTGAAGACCTTATAGTTTTTATTACCTCGTCCAGATTATCCAGAGCTATTAAGAGCCCCTTAAGTATATGCTCACGCTCTTCTGCTTTCTTTAGTTCATATCTGGTTCTTCTTACTATTACATCAAACCTGTAACCGGTATACTCTTTTATCAAACCCTTCAAATCTAAAGTTTTTGGTATCCCTTCAACCAGCGCCAGCATTATCACGCCAAAAGTTTCCTCAAGCTGGGTATTCTTATACAGGAAGTTAATAACCACATTTGGTATCGCTTCCTTTTTCAGTTCTATCGATATCCTCATCCCACTTTTATCAGACTCGTCACGCAGGTCACTGATTCCTTCAAGTTTTTTAATCCTCACAAGTTCCGCAACTTTTGCGATAAAACTTGATTTATTTACCTGATAGGGAAGCTCGGTTATTATAATATGGGTCTTGCCCTTTCTCGTCTGTTCCTGGTGTACCCTTCCTCTCACAACTAAACGGCCTCTTCCGGTTTCATAGGCTTCCTTTATTCCACTTATACCCATTATTATCCCGCCGGTTGGAAAATCCGGACCCTTAACTTTTGACATTAAATCCTTTACTGTTGATTCAGGATTATCTATATAATAAATAACACCATCAATAATTTCACCAAGATTATGGGGGGGTATATTTGTCGCCATACCCACAGCAATACCAGAAGAACCATTAACCAGAAGATTTGGAAACTTTGCAGGTAATACTGACGGTTCTTTTAACGAACTGTCAAAATTGTCCACAAACTCTATCGTATCCTTTTCAATGTCAGCAAGAAGTTCTTCTGCAATCGAAGAAAGCCTTGCCTCGGTATACCTCATAGCTGCGGCTCTATCACCATCAACGGAACCAAAATTACCATGCCCATCTACTAAAACATACCGCTGCGAAAAATCCTGAGCCATACGAACCATTGCATCATAAACTGCGGTATCTCCGTGGGGATGATATTTACCAAGCACTTCACCTACAATACGGGCACACTTTTTATAGGGCGCATTGTGCCTCATACCCATATCATTCATTGCATATAAAATTCTCCGGTGAACCGGCTTGAGGCCGTCCCTTACATCGGGCAGAGCCCTGCCAATAATTACGCTCATAGCGTAGCTCAGGTATGAATCCTGCATTTCGGATTCAATTTCAACATTCTTTACTTTACCTCTTAACTCAAATACCATTTAAACTCCTGACTGTATATAAAATACTGACTTCAATACCTTCACATATAATTTATCCTGTATTCTTTATATGTCTATAAAAGAAACTCCCTTTGCATTTTTCTCAATAAATTCCCTTCTGGGTTCGACTTTATTTCCCATTAAAGTAGAGAAAACATCATCTGCGATAAGGACATCTTCAATTTCAACCTTAAGCAGCGTCCTTGCCTCGGGATTCATTGTAGTTTCCCAGAGCTGTTCGGGATCCATTTCTCCAAGTCCTTTATACTGCTGGACAGAAATCTTTTTATCGCCATATTTATTTTTCAGGCTTTCAAGCTCCTTATCACTATAAGCATAAGAAACTTTTTTATCATTTCTAACCTGATAAAGCGGAGGCTGAGCTATATAAACATATCCTTCCTCAATTAATTCGCGCATGTAACGGTAAAGGAAAGTTAGAACAAGCGTCCTTATATGAGCACCGTCCACATCAGCATCGGTCATTATAATCACCTTGTGATACCTGGCATTCTTTATATCAAAATCCTCAGCAACTCCGGACCCCATCGCAGTAATCATTGCCTGTATCTCCTCACTGCTCAGCACTTTGTTTAATCTCGCTTTCTCAACATTTAAAATCTTTCCTTTAAGCGGAAGAATCGCCTGGAACCTCCTATCTCTTGCCTGCTTGGCACTCCCGCCTGCCGAATCTCCCTCAACAAGAAATAACTCTCCGTATTTCGGGTCATTTATAGAACAATCCGCAAGCTTCCCCGGCAGGGAACTGCTTTCAAGGAGAGATTTCTTCCTCGTAAGGTCCCTTGCTTTTTTTGCTGCCGCTCTTGCCCTGGAAGCTTCCATACATTTACTTACTATAACTCTTCCTATGGCCGGATTCTCTCCCAGAAATTCAGAAAGCCTTGTATTTACAGTGGATTCGACGAAACCTTTCATCTCACTATTGCCCAGTTTCGTTTTTGTCTGACCTTCAAATTGCGGGTCTTTTAACTTTACGCTAACAATAGCTGTAAGACCCTCTCTTATATCCTCACCGGATAGATTCTCCTCCTTGTCCTTTAACATATTTATGTTCCTGGCATAATCATTAATAGTCCTGGTAATAGCACCTTTAAAACCGCTCAGGTGAGTACCGCCTTCGGTGGTATTTATATTATTAGCAAAAGAAAAGATGCTCTCCGAATATCCGTCTGTATACTGCATTGCAACTTCAACTTCATGGTCTTTAACAGCGTTTTTGAAATATATTACTTTCTTATGTAAAACATCCTTTTTCTCACAAAGATACTTTACAAAATCTTCAATTCCTCCATTATACTGGTATATTTCCTTCTTCTCCGGTTTCTCTCTCGAATCTACAAGAACTATTTTTAAGCCTTTATTTAGAAAAGCCATTTCCTTCATTCTACTGGCAAGGATTTCAAATTTATAATCAATATCTTCAAATATTTCCTTATCGGGATAAAAAGTAATCGCAGTGCCATGAGTCTGTGTCTTCTCTCCTTTTATAAGGTCCGTAACCGGTTCGCCTCTTACAAAATCCTGTGTATAAATATAACCATCCCTTCTTACTTCCGCCCTTAACCTTTCCGAGAGAGCATTTACTACGGAAACTCCGACACCATGCAGCCCTCCGGATACTTTATATCCCGTACCGCCGAACTTGCCACCCGCATGAAGTTTTGTAAGCACTATCTCAACAGCGGGCCTGTTAAATTTTTCAACTTTTTTTACAGGAATTCCCCTTCCGTTATCTACCACAGTAACAGAATTGTCATCGTTGAGCACCACCATTACATTGTCACAATAACCTCCCATTGCTTCATCTATACTGTTGTCCACCACTTCATAAATAAGGTGATGCAGACCTCTGGAGCCTGTAGAGCCAATATACATACTTGGCCTTTTTCTTACTGCAGAAAGCCCTTCCAGAACAGTTATATCTTTTGCATCATAACTCGATTTTTTCAAAATCCCTCCAAACTATAATACCCTGTTTAAACATAGATAAAGGGCAATAAGTAAGCATAAAAACTACTTAATACCTATTACCCTTATAAATGATTAATATAAAAATTTTTAAATGAGCAACTATAAATTTAGTATTTTCAATCATAAATTATTATACCATATTTAACCCGAAATTTGGCTAAAAATAGGCTTATATTTTTCAAAAATCATGCTTGAATTTCAGGTTTGTAACTACTCTTTCGCCAATAAATGAATTAATTTTTTCAATCAGCTGCTCTGACATCATGCTCAGCTCACTTGCCCAGGTCGAACTTGTAACTGATATATATAATGTATTTCTTGTGAGTCTCTTAGGCTTTGCTCTTTTGCTTATTTCGCTACCTACGATTTCTTCCCAGCAGTTAAAAATCCTGGAGATTCTTAATTCATTCTCAATATTCAAATCCTTTATGACTTCTCCAATAACACTCTGAAAATCGCTAATTTCATCCATGCTTATATTATAATTTATATTCTTATCTTTATAAATCTAAAACTGTAACCTTATTATCCTTTATAAGTAGCTTGCTCCCAAACTCCAGGTCCAGTTTATCCAGGTAGCTCATATTAGTAGCAGTCACAAAGGTCTGAAATTTATCTCCTATTGCCTTTACAAGCAGTTTTTTTCTTTCTATATCAAACTCTGAAAACACATCATCAAGAAGCAGGACAGGGTCTTTATTTATCTTTTTCCTCAATACGCCAAGCTCGCAGAGCTTCAAACTTATAGAAGCAGCTCTTTGCTGTCCCTGAGAACCAAAAAATCTTATGTTCTTGCCATCAAGCAAAATTACAAAATCATCCCTGTGGGGCCCTATTGTTGTAGTCTTGTATTGCATATCCTTTTCTCTATTTTCTTTTAATTTACTGTAAAATATTTCTTTTAAATCCTGCTCGCAAGAATTCCCATTGGCTCCATCAGACTGGCTGAGATGATTTAAGGAACTATTCTGCTTCTCGTCTCTATCCCAGCTATATATATAAAAAATATCTATACTTCCTCCTTTAAAAAAGCTTCTCATATAACTCTTAAATTCATCCTTTAGCTCGTTTAACAAATTGCGCCTTTTTTTTATAATGCCAATGCCATACCTTACAATATTGTCGTCCCATATCCCCATTGTCGGGTTATCTTCCCTGCCAATTCCCCCGCTCATACTTTTTATTAGGCTGCTTCTCTGGGCAAGTATTTTTTGATACCGCAGCCTCTGTCTATAATAGCTGCTGTCAATTTTTTCGAGAACATCATCAAGGAAATTTCTTCTTTCGTATGGGCCCGATTTTATTATTCTAAGGTCATCAGGAGAAAATATAACCGAGGGCAGAATTGATGTAAAATCTGATTTTTTTCTCTGGCTGGTCTTATTAACTTTGATTTTTGTATTGCTGCTGTCCCCTTTTCGCAGTTCTATTTCTATAAAACAGTCTTCTCCTTCATCTTTATCCGGACCAATCAGTGCTTTTATAATGGAAAAATCACTATCCCAGTTGATAATCTCGTCCTGGACATATGTTTTATGAGATTTTCCTGTAGACAAATAGTAAACCGACTCAAGTAAATTTGTTTTACCGTTACCATTATTTCCCAGTATCAATATGGTATTTTTATCAAAATCCAGATTGACCTGGTTATAATTTCTGTAATTTCTTAATTCTAATTTCTTTAGATACACTGCAAGTACTCTATTAGTTTATTTTCACAATTTCACGGTATTTTTATCTTATAATAAATTCCTGACTTTTAACATAACTGTACGTATGAAAACAGTACAATTTTAGAGAGGGATAAGATGATTCTAAAATAAATAATTAATGAATAGATACCTTTATACCTAATGGAAGCGTTTCATAAAGCCACCTGGCATCCTCCAGTGCCAGCCTTATGCAGCCATGGCTTGCGGGACTGCCGAGCTTATTATATTCTTCTTCAATCATCTGGTTATTTTTATCAAAAGGAACACTATGAAATAAGTACTCATTGTAAAATCTTACCCAGTAATAGGCTCCCACATTATATTTTTGCGACCAGAAATAATCACCTTTTTGAGAAGTTGCAAACTCCCCTAAAGGCGTTGGTTTCTCTTCGGTTCCTCCTGAACATATCATCTCTTTTAAAAGTTCGTCTCTGTAAAATACAAATGTTTTCTGTTCCAGGAGGTCTACCTCAATCCTGAAATCATCGCTTCTGCTGAAATCAACGCTGCTTTCTTCAACCGGGGTAGAGGAAGCGTTTTCTTCTTTCATATTTTCATTATTAACTGCATCAGGCTTACTTTGTTCATCCATATCTTCTGAATTATTATTGGTCACTAATTCTTCCTGCTCTATTTCTCCCTGCTCATCTTCAATAATTATCTCATCTTCAACGGGACTCTGATTCCCGATAAACCCATTTAAATATGAGACATATGTTTTATCAATGCTGCCTTTGCTTTTAACTGTATTAATGATATCCACAGGCACCTCATCTATACCGCTAACCTCTGTGATAACCAGATAGTTATTCGATATCCCATCCATAAGTCCGCACGATATACAATTAATAGCAATAAAAGTAAAAAATAGAAATATAGATACTGCTGCAACTAATATATTAATATTCTTCTTAAAGAACTTGAACAAAAACATTCTCCAATCTGTCATATGCTATAATCCACCTCAGAAAACCCGACCAGATAAATAATGCTTTTTTAAGATTATATAATAATAAAATCTAAAATACATAACCGATATATTAAAACAGATAATAAACAAAAATAAAAGTGCAGTAACTCAATAGAATGAAGACGACACTCTTAGAAAAAGTGTTATAATGTACAATCATCAAGTAAAAATTTAGAGTCTTTTTAAAAAATGGGAAAAAATATAGTCAAAGCAAACGGCAGAACCGAGCCGTACGATGAAGAAAAAATAAATTTATCTTTAATAAAAGCAGGTGCTTCACCCGAGTTGGCCACTCAAACCACTAAAGCCATAAATAAGGAAATAAAAAATAATATGAGCACTAATCAGATATATAATAAAGCCTTGAGTCATCTAAAAAAAATTGAACCCGGAGTTGCACTTAGATACTCCCTTAAAAGAGCCGTAATGGACATGGGTCCGGATGGATTTGTTTTTGAAGAGTACATGGCCAAAATCCTGAGGGAATATGGATATACTACAGAAGTTGGGCAGTTTGTAAAGGGCTATTGTGTGGAACACGAAGTGGATATAGTAGCAAAAAAAGAAGGAAAAATTTATCTTATTGAATGCAAGTATCATAATTCGCTGGGGATAAAGTCAGACGTAAAAACAGCACTCTATGTAAACAGCAGATTCATAGATATAGAAAAAGCCTACATAGAAAAAAATAACCTCTCCTATGACCCAATAGAAGCAATGCTCGTCACAAACACCAAATGCACCTCAGATGCATTGCAATATGCCAGATGCGTGGGGTTAAAAATACTGGCATGGGAGTGCCCGGAAGTAGAAAACCTCCAGTATTTTATTGAAGGTAAAAAGCTTTACCCTGTAAATATTCTTTCTACAATTAATTCAAAGCAAAAGGAAAAACTTTTTGATTCCAATATTATTTTAGTAAAAGAGCTTTTAGAGCTTAAAATAGATCATTTAACAAAACTTTTATCAATAAACTACAGAAATGCAGAGAAGATTATAAATGAAATAAAACTAATAATGTAGTAAAGCATTAATTTAGCATTAGACTTTAGAATAAAATTATTCCAAAAATATTCCTAGTCCTGCCTGTTAAACAGGAAAGCTCCCATTATGCTTAATAACACAACAAGCACTATTAGAACCAGGATATCCAGCCAGAGGGGGTATAACTGCAAACCTGGATCACTCAGGAGCACATATCTCATAGCATCAATTCCATATGAGAGTGGATTTATTTTAGCTACAATACTCATCCATTTCACTGTTTGATTTAAAGGGAAAATCGCACCGGAAAGAAAAAACATTGGCATAAGCAAAAAATTAGTAATTACCTGAAAAGCCTGCATGGATTTTATCACGGAAGCAAGTAAAATGCCCATGGTAGAAATAGTCATTGAAATAAGAAACATAATACCCAGCACTTTAAAGAATATTACAAAAGTAACCGGTATATTAAGCAGCGGGGCAAACAGCAATATAATTGAGCCCTGGAACATCGCTATGGTAGAACCTCCCAGAAGCTTTCCCACAACAATCGAGGTTCTGGAAATAGGCGCTACAAGAATTTCTCTTAAAAACCCAAATTCCCTATCCCATACAATTGACATGGCGCTAAAAAAAGAAGTAAAAAGCACTGTCATCCCTACAATACCGGGGAACATAAAATTTAGAAAATTCTCTCCCCCTCCTCCTCCAAAGACACTAAAAGAGCTTGCAAGACCCGTCCCGAGGACAAACAAAAAAAGGATTGGCTGGGCAAACGAGCCTATTACTCTCGGCTTGTCTCTGAAATATCTTTTTACATCCCTCAACCAGACTGTATATACTCCAACCAGTTCCTTATTCAATGCCTCCTCGCTCTCATCCTCATTCTTGCATCATCCCTCGAACTTGCGTTCTCTTCTCTTATCTCTCTTCCGGTAAGGTCAAGGAATACATCATTCAGGGTTGGCTTTCTTGCAGTTATAGATAAAATCTTAACCGGGCTGTCTTTAATCAGTTTTGGGATAAACCTTGAGCTATCTTTAACTTCAAATCTTATTACCCCTTCCTCTTCATCATCGGCTTCAATACCCGTTATATCCTTTACATAACCTTTAAACCTGGCACTGTCCTCGGATTGTATTGTTACAACATCTCCACCAATTTTATTTTTAAGATTATCAGGACTGTCAAGAGCAATAATTTTACCCCTGTCTATTATTGCTATTCTGTCACATATTTCTGTTTCTTCCATGTAATGAGAAGTTAAAAATATCGTAATCTTCTTACTTTTTTTCAACCTTACAATGTAGTCCCATATTTTGTTCCTTGTCTGCGGGTCCAGTCCCAGGGTCGGCTCATCCAGGAAAAGCACTTTTGGATAGTGGAGAAGACCCCTTGCAATTTCAAGCCTCCTCCTCATACCTCCTGAATAGGTCATAACCAGATTATTTTTCCTATCGGTCAGGTTTACCATTTCAAGAACTTCCTCTGCTCTACTTTTAAGAGCGTTTCGCGGAATATTATAAAGAAGACCATGAAAATGCAGGTTCTCGAGAGCAGTCAGCCTGTCATCAAGGCTGGGGTCCTGGAACACCATACCTATGCAGTTCCTTATTTTATTTCTATCCGTTGACACATCATAACCATTTACGATAATCCTGCCCGAAGTCTTTGACAAAAGGGTGCAAATCATATTTATCGTAGTGGTTTTACCTGCACCATTTGGTCCCAGGAAACCAAAAATCTCATCTTCCTTTACGGAGAAGGAAATATTATCTACAGCCCTTAACCCCTTAAAATCTTTTACCAGATTTTCAACTTCTATAATATTATTATTCTTTTTTTTATTATCCAATTTAAACTATCTTTCTAACAACTATACCGTGGAACCATACCATAATTTTATTATATTTTATTATATGTTAAATATAATCTTTTCCGTCTCCAGTGAAATAGAAATACAAAACATAAAAGCAAATATCCTGAACAAAAGTAAATATTTTTATTAAACTCAATAAATTTTATTAGAAATAGATATATTGTCAATATTTATATACTTCTCTGGCTTTTATCCGTAATTATTAATAAAAAAGTTTAAGAAAATAAAGAGGCAAGGGCAATAAAACAAAGATATTAAAAAAAAATTGACTCCAGGCAAATTCAAATATCAATTTGATTGATGCTATAAAAATTAATTAGAAGTTTAATTAGAAATTACCTCTGAACTCTTCCCGAGGCATCTCCTCCCATTAATTTCTCTACTTCTGAAACCGATACCCTGTTGAAGTCTCCAGATATTGAGTGTTTAAGGCAACTGGCAGCAACCGCAAACTCAAGTGCCTGCTTTGTATTGTCATAAGCATTCAAGCCATATATCAACCCGGCAGCAAACGAGTCGCCGCCGCCAACTCTGTCTACTATATCTCTAATTTCATATTTCCTGCTTAAGTAAAAACCCTTTCTGTCATTAATGCAAGCCGACCAACCATTTATATCAGCACTCGTACTTTCCCTTAAGGTTATCGCTATGGCTTTTAGGCTGGGATATATTTCTAAAACTTTATTGCTCAGCTTTTCATACTTATTTACATCAAGAACTCCACTCTCCACATCAACATCAACCTTTATCCCAAGAGATTTCTGACAGTCTTCCTCATTTGCAATCCCATAATCCACATATTTTACCAGTTCGGGCATTACTTCGGTAGCTGCCTTTCCATATTTCCAGAGTTTACCCCTGTAATTAAAGTCACATGATATAGTTATCCCTTTTTCTTTTGCTTTTTTTACCGCCTCAAAAGAAAGATTCATAGCAGTTTCGGATATAGCAGGAGTTATACCTGTAATATGAAACCATTCCGCATCGGAAAAGACATTATCCCAATCTATATCACCGGGTTTTGCTATCGATATCGCCGAATAGCTTCTGTCATAAACTACAACCGAGGGGCGCTGGTTTGCCCCACTTTCCATATAGTAAGTGCCCATTCTCCCGCTGTTACGAATTATAAGAGAGGTATCAACACCCCATCGCTTCAACTCACCTTCGCAGGAATTCCCAATCATATTATCCGGCAGTGCCGTGCAAAAACCAACATTGAATCCAAAGTTCGCAAGGGAAATGGCTACATTCGCTTCACCGCCGCCAAAAGTCGCTTCCAGCAGGGGTGACTGGAAAAGCCTCTCGGTACCAGGGGATTTTAACCTCAGCATTATCTCTCCAAAAGTTATTACTCTTTTATTTTTCATTTAATCACCCTTCTATTTCTGTAAAAGATGTACGGCAAAACCACCTATCTCACCTTCAAGATATACAGCAACCGGTTTCTCTTCAGTTCCTTTCCTTGTGCTCCAGTCAGTTTTATGGCCTCTTTTTTCAAGATAATATGCTGCTCTTGATATATTGTTTGTTTTAATTGCAATATGTCCCATATTACCGGGCCCGTTAGACTTATTTACTTCTATCCCATTTCCCGAAAAAATAGAGGAGTTACCCTCTCTCACTGTAAACCCGAAAACATCCGAAAAAATATTAGCAACAGCCAGTGATTTATCTCTGTTCTCTGCATTGATTCCAATATGGGCGAGCTCAAATCCAAGTAATATATTAATGGATTCCTTAACAATACCGGTTATCTTATCGAAATTTTTATTATTAATATCAGAACTTGAGCATAACCAGCTTCCCCCTACAGAATGTATATAGGGTTTATCAGCAAAATCTGCCAGGTTCTTAAGACTCACTCCGCCGGTTGGCATAAACTGGACCATCCGATATGGGCCATAAAGTGCTTCACAGCCTTTTACGCCGCCAAAGATACCACCGGGGAAAAACTTCAATACAGTGAGATTATACTTCAGGGCCTGCGCCACTTCAGTTGGAGTAACAACACCCGGCGTGACCACTATATCTTTCTTCTGACACCATTCAACAATATCCGGGTCAAGTCCCGGCGATACAATAAATTTAGCCCCTGCGCTTACAGATTCTTTAGCTTTTTCTACTGAAAGAACCGTGCCGGCACCTACCAGCATATCCGGAAAAGCTTCCCTGACTTTTTTTATTGATTTTATGCCTTCCTCTGTACGCATGGTGATTTCCATAACATTAAGACCACCGTCTATCAATGCTTTTGCCGCAGGTACAGCCAGTTCCGGGTCATCTATAACTACGACCGGAATCAATCCAATGTTCCCTATCTCTTTCAGAATATCTCCCATTAATCCTCCCTAAAATTTATAAACTCGATATTAAGACTGTGTTTAAAATAAAAAACTGAATTTCATCTTATCTTTTCTTTATCGCTGCTATTGCTCTATTTTTATAGATGAAAAACCCTATATTTTACTTTTAAAACATTGTCTATAATTTAGCTAACCACTCAACCAGGCAATTACCTTGCCAGCCAGCCACCGTCCACAGCAATGGTATATCCATTTACATAATTTGAAGCTTCAGATGAAAGAAATACCGCGATTCCTGCTAAGTCTTCCGGTAGTCCCCATCTTCCAGCCGGAATCCTATCAAGTATGGCTTTATTTCTTTCTTTATCCTCTCTTAATGCTTTTGTATTATTGGTAACCATATATCCGGGGGCAATTGCATTAACATTTATATTATATTTTGCCCACTCGTTCGCCAGAGCTCTCGTTATTCCCATAACAGCACTCTTGCTTGCGGTGTATGAAGGGACCCTTATTCCACCCTGGAATGACAGCATTGAAGCAACACTAATTATTTTACCACCTGTATTTTGCTTGACAAACTGTCTGGCAACAGCCTGTGAGAAAAAGAATACCGTCTTTGCGTTTATACTTAGAACATCATCCCAGTCTTTCTCTGTGAAATTTATTGCGTCTTCCCTTCTTATAATCCCGGCATTGTTTATCAAAATATCTACCTTGCCGTATTCTTCTACAGTTTTCTCTATTATGCCCTCAATTGGTTCTATGGTTGACAGGTCTGCCTTTACTTCCAGGAACTTTCTTCCCAGTGCCTCAACTTCTTTTTTGGTTTCTTCCGCACCTGATTTGGTTACACCCGCAATATCTGCACCTGCCTCTGCCAGACCATTTATCATGCCCCTGCCAAGACCGGTGCTGCTTCCCGTCACTATGGCAACTTTTCCTTTTAGATTAAATTTATCCAGAATCATAAATGTTCATCCTTCCTTACTTGCAAAAATTATTTCATATCTCTAATATCAACAGCATCCATATCCGTGAATGTCTGATTCTCTCCTACCATGCCCCATATAAACGAATATGCGCTTGTCCCGCATCCAGAATGAATGGACCAGCTCGGAGATATTACAGCCTGTTCATTTTTCAAAATAATATGCCTTGTTTCGTCTGGTTCCCCCATGTAATGAAATATCCTGGCATCTTCGGGTACATCAAAATATGCGTATACTTCCATTCTTCTTACATGTGTATGACAGGGCATTGTATTCCAGACATTTCCCGGTGCCATTTGCGTAAGCCCCATACATAGCTGGCAGCTCTCAACAACACCCGGCTGGATGTACTGATTTATTACCCTTTTGTTGCTGTTCTCATCGCTTCCCATAGGAACCTTATTGGCTTTGCTTATATCTATATGAACTGTATTAAGCTCTTTATGTGCCGGAGCGCTTAAAGCATAAAACCTTGCCGGTTTTCCAGGGTCGCTGCTTTCAAATATTACTTCTTTCGTTCCCCTGCTTACATAAAGCCCATCTCTCGGATTCATTTCATATTTTTTTCCATCAGCAGAAATACTTCCCTTCTGCCCCATGTTGATTACTCCCAGCTCCCTTCTTTCAAGGAAGTAATCCGTTCCAAGATTATGCATGATATCCAGATCCTGACCCAGCTCGATTGCTTTTCCGGTCGGTACGATTCCCATTACGATAATTCTATCGATATGACTGTAAACTCTTTTAATCTCTCCATCTACAAATAAGTCCTCTATCAAAAATTCTTCTCTCAGTCTCTCTGTTGTGTAATGTTTTGCATCCTTTGAATTTGACGGTTCTCTGATTTCCATTTTTTTCTCCTATCCTTTTTATTTAATTTAATATTCTATTAATTTTATTGTTCTTTGCTTTCCCCTCTTCTTCTCAAACTTTTACCGTTACAGCAAAGAATCAAATACAAATATTAGTATCTTAAGTCAATCACTTCATACAAATCCTCAACGTCCTGCCTGACCATTCCGGTTATAATATACACATCTTTTAGCCTAGGCTACCCAAAAAATAAACCCGGCAGCCATGTTGAAAGAGCCGGAATGAAAGTGACCAGCAGTAAAATTGTAAAATTACAGGCTAAATAAGGTAACGCGCCCTTAAATATATCCACAATATCCATCTTGGAAATTTTTGCAGCTGCATTCAAACACATTCCAACCGGTGGCGTAACCAGACCTATTGCTGTTCCAACTATCATTATTGCTCCAAATTGAAGCGCGCTTACTCCCAGCCCTTCCATTACCGGTAATAATATCGGTACCACAAGCAGTAGAGCCGGTGTAACATCAATAAATGTCCCTATAATCAGGATAATAATATCAAGCAATAATAAAATCCAGACCCTGTGCACCTGCAAACCCAGGAAATAAGCAGCAATATTCTGGGGCACTTGTTCTATTGCCAGAATCCAGGAAAAAATCATTGAAAATCCAATTATAATCATAACACTGCTTGATGATAGAAAAGCTCTCTTAACAGCGCCAAGAACCGATTTCCACTTTAATTCCCTGTACAATAAAAACCCCAGTAACAGAGCATATAAAGCTGCAACTCCTGCGACTTCAGTCGGCGTGGCAACGCCAAATGATATTGCCAGAACAATTACAACAGGCATAAGTACCGCAAGTGTTCCATCTCTCATGGTATGGCCAAAATGTTTCTTATCAAAAGGTGTATATTCCGGATGGTAGTGCCTCTTTCTTGAAATAATCCAGACCAGAACAGTCTGGGTTACTCCAACCAGAATTCCCGGTATTGCTCCAGCCAGGAATAGAGCTCCCACCGATTCCCCTGATATCATAGCATACATAAGCATTGGTATGCTGGGTGGAATGACCATCCCTATAGTAGATGAAGCAACCGTAATACCAACTGCTACCGGTTTTGGATATCCTTTCTCAACCATCTGGGGTATGAGTATGGAGCCAATTGCTGAAGTATCGGCTACCGAAGAACCGGAGATGCCACCAAAAATCATGCTGGCAATTACATTTACTTCCCCCAGTCCACCTCTGATTGGCCTAACTATATATCCACAAAAATTTATAATTCTTTTTGTGACTCCACCACCATTCATCAGTTCCCCTGCAAGTATGAATAAGGGAAGTGCAATCATTACAAAACTATTTGTACCTGCCCATATTCGCTGAGGAACCATTGAAATAAAACCCGGATTATATATCACAAAATATAACAAACTTGATGCACCTATGGCAAAACCAATTGGTACCCCTATGGCAGCAAGCAAAAAAAACGACCCTACTAATAGTCCTACCGACATTTAACTAATCTCCTCCTATATATTTAAATAAATCAGGATTAATTAATTTCTTTTTTGAAATTAGCAATTTTTAGTACAACTTCTCTTATCTCATATATGGCAACCATTATAAAAGATATTGTAAGCATATAATAAATAGTTGAATAATGTATCTTAAGTCCCGATGATATCTTAGCACCAACTGTTTCAATCCAGCCCACGCTTAGATATGCCGCCGCAGCCACTGTTATTACAGTAACCACACTTATAAAAATTTCAAATACTATTCCAATTTTTCGGGGTAATTTATCTATTAACAGCGATACCTTAATATGTTCATCCCACTTGATTCCCATAATAATGCCAAAATAAGTCGTTGCAATAAATAGAAAAACAATCAGCTCTTCTGTCCAGTTAAACACAACGTTAAAAAGATACCTCAAGAATACCGATAATATAACAGCAATAATCATGCTGCTCATAAGAGCGATATTCAAGTAAAACAAGCTCTCATCCAGTCCTACGAACAACCACTTAAATATTTTTTTTAGAATTTTCAATTCTTCCCCCTGTATCACTTACCTGCTATATAAGAAAGAGAAAAGTGACTGAGCACTTTCTCTTTCTTATATAGAACAACAACCCTTATCTCACCTTATTCTCTATTGAATAGAGCTCCTCACTTTATCAAGCAGCTCCTGGGTAAACCAGCCTTCGCTAATAAAGTAGTCATATACAGGTGCGCACTTTTCAATAAATGCCTGTATGTTTTCGTCTGTAAGATAAGTAATCTCCATATTTTCTTCCATTACAGGCAGTACAGCTTCTCCTCTTTCGGTCATCAATGTGTCATTGTATTTCATCATTTCTTTTGCTGCATCGGTAACTATTTCCTGCAGATACGGCTCCAGAGACTGATACCAGTCATTACTTACAAACATCGGGTCCGGATGTATCTGGTAGTTTGCCATTGTCATATATTTCTGTACTTCATAGAATTTCTTATCATCAATATTAACCAGAGGATTCTCCTGACCATCTGCAACACCGGTCTTTAATGCCATGTACAGTTCTGCATAAGGAATTGAAACAGGATTTGCTCCCATTGCTTCCATAATCTTTATGATACTCTCTATCGGAGGAGTTCTCATTTTTAGCCCTTCAATATCTTCTGGTTTTTCGATTGGCCTTACATTATTTGTCCACTGTCTCAGACCACCTGCATCTCCTGTTGCAGGAATATAAATTCCTACTTCCAGAGCAGCTGCAGCAACCTCATCACCAATAGGTCCGCTTGCAATTGCAGTAAACTGAGCCGGGTCAGTAAACAGGAAAGGCATCATGTATACTGAAAGTTCTGTTGCGACCTCATCAAAACTTCCACCTCTTGTTGCCTGTATCGTTCCCATTTGAACCTGCTCAAGCATCTCGGCTTCAGTCCCGAGCTGGCCTGCCGGATATAATTCTACTTCTATGGCGCCTTCTGAATTCTTTTCCACCAGCTGTTCAAAAACCAGCAAAGACATATGTCTTGGTGCACTGGTTGTATGCGAATGACCTACTTTCATTGTATACGTACCTGCCGGTACTTTTTCTACTTCTTCTTCAACTTCTTCTACTACCTCTTCAGCTGCTTCTTCAACTTCCTCTACTGCTTCTTCAGCTGCTTCTTCAACTTCCTCTACTGCTTCTTCAGCTGCCTGGCATCCTATAAGTGAGAAAGTTGCAACTGCCGATATACTTAAAACTAACACTACTATCCATAATAATGATTTTTTCATTTATTAATCCTTTCGTTGAAAACTATCAAACTTAAAATAATAATCTAATACTCTCTACACCACCCCCTCTCTTTAACTTTACTTTTGAAATCATCTCTGGTAAATTTCACTTGAGATTTGTTTGTGTTTTAGCACTAATACAATCTATAAATTTTTTAAGCTATAAGATTATATTAGACTTCATAAACAAATCTCTCTTTAT